>OIZQ01000057.1_pt1 | contig 76843 bp, 75 predicted proteins | sample 1588491 | NCBI WGS metagenome assembly OIZQ01 (sample SAMN03283262) | human gut metagenome | biome: human-associated habitat; material: feces | host: Homo sapiens | place: USA | collected 2013
AACCATACCATTCGGTATGGTTCTTTTTTATTGTTAACTTTCTTTCTATCCGAGCAGGTCTTGGCCTGGAAAAAGCGAATCGCCGTCCGGCTCACGAGCGGAGCGAAGTGAATGGACGTGTCAGAGAGCTTTCACATTGCTGAGCGCCAATTGATTACAAGTGATAACGCAGTAAGCAATTGTGACAGCGAAGGCTATGCAAATATTATGACTGAAAAGGGAATAATATTTGTAATCCTTAAGTAATCAAGAGCGTGCGCGTGTGCTAGAAAGTTGCCACTATATTCAATATGGAAGTTGCTAGGCCTTGGCTTGGGACACATGGCAGGCGAAATCGGAAGGACGCAGGCCGCGCCGATGAAGCATGACAGCGGTTACGAGCTTAAGCGAGATAACATCCTCAGAACTGTAGGTGCGACACTGATTCCTATATCTCACTGTTTGACTGCTAACTCTGTGATAGAAAAAGCAGATAGCAGATATCACAAATTTGTAACTTCATTTATTTGCCGTTTAAGGAAAAAACCGTTACAATAAAGGTGTACAAAACTTTACACTGGAGGTATACCATATGGAACTGACTGAAGTCACTAAATTCCGGCGTGCTGTATTGACCGGCCTGGCAAAATTTACATGGCAGGGAACATTACCGGAGCATGTTTATGATATACTGTATAGCGTTGTAACTGAAGATACCCAACGTGTGCGCTGTTGCGTGCATAAAGAACGGGCCGTCCTGAAAAACCGTATCAATATGGCCTTGGGGCTTAATGTTGGCCTGAACATAGTCGAAGCATCGAAAAGGGCTTTAACGGAACCTGCCAACAAAGAGCTGCCTATTATTGATGTTTTACCGGAAGCCTGCGATCAATGTCCGATCGACAAATTTTTAGTAACAGACGCTTGTCGTCACTGTGTGGCGCATAAATGTATGAATAAATGTCCTAAAAAGGCCATCACTATCCATCAAAACCGTGCTTATATCAATAAAACGAATTGTATTGAATGTGGTATGTGTAAAAAGGTCTGCCCTTTTGGCGCTATCATCGAGATCAGCCGTCCATGCGAACGCTCCTGCGCCCTTAACGCTATCCATGCCGGTGCGGACAGGAAAGCGAAAATCGACACGTCCAAATGCGTACAGTGCGGCTCCTGCCGCAGTGCCTGCCCCTTTGGCGCCATCGACGAACGCAGTAACATCGTGCAGATCATTCAGGCTATCAAATCCGGTCAAAAGGTACACGCTTTACTGGCCCCGTCCTTTATCGGGCAGATGGGCTTTAAGGTAACCCCTGCCCAGATCGTTGCCGCTTTAAAGGAAATGGGCTTCACCGCAGTGGAAGAGGTCGCCGTCGGTGCGGATATGACAGCCATCCACGAAGCGGAAGAATTTATTGAAAAAGTGCCCGCCAGACAAAAATATATGACCAACTCCTGTTGTCCCGCCTTTGTATCCTTAGTTAAAAAACATCTACCGGAAGAAACAAGCAAAATATCAACTACCGTTTCGCCGATGGTGGCTTGCGGACGCTATGTAAAATCAGAGTATCCCGATGCCGTAACAGTTTTCATCGGCCCCTGTATCGCCAAAAAAGGCGAAGCGCGTCATTACAGTGACGCTATCGATTATGTGCTGACCTTTGAGGAACTGGCCTGTATGCTGGAGGGTGCCGAAATAGATCCGGCTGCCATCGTTTCGGAAGTCCATACCAGCAAAGCCTCCGGATTCGGTATTAGCTTCCCGTTGCTGAAAGGCGTGCAGGGAGCTTTGAATCACACCCTTGAAGAAAGTGATGAAACGCAGGTGCAGGCTCATTATGCCAGCGGGCTGGAAGCCTGCCTGGAGGATATGAAAAAGCTTGCTGCCGGAAAACTTCCCTGTCAGTATTTTGAAGGTATGGCCTGCTCTAACGGCTGTATCGACGGGCCGGGAACCATGGCTGAACCGGGGCTTGTCAGTGTGCTGCTGAAAAAATATGCCGGCGAAGCCGAGCTGAAAAAAGTATATGACGACAATGCTGCCGTAGCAGCAGTAAGAAAAGTCGATATGGAAGTACATCAATAACATAATACAAAAGGCCGTACCTTAACTAGGTACGGCCTTACTATTTATACCAGCTTCAATTTTTATGCCGCACTCATTCTTTAATCCTTACGCATCAGGCCCAAAGAATCAAGTGCTTTAAAGGTCAAACTCATCAGGATGGCGACCAGTGTTGCCAAAACCATACCCTGTACGCTGATGGTACCGAAGGTAAGCTTAGCGCCGCTGAGGCCCACGATCATAATAACGGAAGTCATTACAAGATTAGAAGATTTGCTGTAATCAACCTTACTTTCAACTAGCACCCGGATGCCGGAAGCGGCAATAACGCCAAACAGCAGGATACAGACGCCGCCCATAACGGGAACAGGGATACTGCGGATAAGCTCGGCCAATTTGCCGATAAAGGACAGGCAGATCGCCATGACGGCCGCGCCGCCGATGACCCAGACACTGTAGACCCTGGTGATCGCCATAACGCCAATATTTTCTCCGTAAGTGGTGTTAGGCGTAGCGCCGAAGAAGCCGGAAAGCACGTTAGAACAGCCGTCGGCAAACAGGGAGCGGCCCAGGCCCGGATCTTTGATAAGATCGCGGTCGACTACGTTGCCGGTAACTACCAGATGGCCGATATGCTCAGCCAGTACGACCAGCGCCGCAGGCGCAATGATAAGGATAGCGTTGATATTGAAAGTAGGCTGATAAAAATGCGGCAGCTGGAACCACGGCGCCGCAGCCACGGGTGCCAGATCGACCAGCCCCATAAAGAACGAAAAGGCATAGCCGCAGATAACGCCGAACAGGATAGGGATGATCGCCATAAAACCCTTAAATGCGACAGAGCCGAGGATCGTTACCGCTAAAGTGAACATGGAAACGGCCACATTCCTGAAATCTATCACCTCACCGGTGAGCCCGGCCATACCGGCAGCGGTAGGCGCAAGCTCCAGGCCGATAACGGCAATGATAGCACCCATACAGGCCGGCGGAAAAATAACGTCGATCCAGCCAGTGCCGGTAAACTTGATGATAAGTGAAAACATGATAAAGATAAGGCCGAAAACTATAAAGCCAGATTGAGCGTCGGAATAACTGGACGTACTCAAAATCACCATTACCGGGGAAATAAAAGCAAAACTGGAACCCAGGTAAGAAGGTATCTTGCCTTTAGTAAGAAAGATATACAGCAAAGTGCCTATACCGTTCATAAACAGGCAGGTGGTGGGGTTGACGTTGAACAAAAACGGCACGAGCACCGTAGCGCCGAACATGGCAAACAAATGCTGCAGGCTGAGCGGGAGGTTGAGCAGCAGCGGTGGCCGTTCCTCTACTTGGATAACTTTGCGTTCCATGATGATGACCTCTTTTCTAAGTTTAAATGCTTATATAATTGTAAAATCTTTTTGCCGAATTGGCAAGAGCCGTGACGATTTTGTGACTGAAAAGTAATATCTAAGTGAAGAACAATAAAAAACATAGTTTCGCCACAGGTTCAGTGCTATAATGTAGGCAGAAACGAAAGGGGAGATATCTCAATGAAAAAAGTTAAAGCATTGGCAGCGGCCGCACTCGTAGCCGCCAGCCTGTTATCTATGCAAGGAGCGGCTATGGCAGCCGAAGCTAATACCATTGCCGTAAGAGGCGTGGCTAAACAGGAAGTAGCGCCCGATATGGCCTATGTGACCCTCGGTATCAATGTTAAAGCTGATACCGCAGAAGCAGCCCGCAACCAGGCCGCCGAAGCCAGCCAAAAGGTACGCCGTGCGCTGCTGGGCCTGGCAATAACCGAAAGCAATATCCAAAGTTCCAGCTACAACCTGTATCCCAACTACGAAAATATTAACGGCAAAAGCAAAGAAAAAGGCTATGCACTCAATACCACCCTGCGCATCAAAGTAGATGACCTGAAAAAACTGGGCGACGTTATCGATAAAACCGTTCAGGAAGGTGTAACCAATGTTAATCAGGTCAACTTCGCTTTAAACGAGCAAAGCACCGTGCAGCGTCAGCTTTTAGCTGCCGCCGTAGATAATGCCCGCACTAAAGCAGCTATCGTTGCCAGCGCCGGCGGCCGCAGCTTGGGCGGTATGCTCAGCGCTGATATCAGCGATTACAGCGGCGAAACCATGGTCATGGACAGCGTATGCTATAAAAGCGCTGCTATGGGCGCCAACGAAGCAGCTTCTACCCAGTTGATGCCCGGAACCTTAAAGATCAATGCCAGCGTTGAAGTGACCTTCAAACTGAACTGAAAACAATAACTGGCAAATAACAAAACAGCCTGCCGCTTTGCGGCAGGCTGTTTATATCGTTCAGTAAACTATTTTTTAGGCAGCTCGTAGGTCTCCAGCGCTGCTAAAAGTGCAGCCGAGCCCGGTTGGTACTGGGTGCAAAGTTGTTGCCAGGCGGCAAAGCTTTCCAGCTCCTTGCCCCATTTAAAGCAATCATCATCGCTGTAGCAGGCCGCTACCAGCGGAGCTTCGGCCTCAGCCGGAGTTTTGCCTGCATCGTCCGTAAAAACTACAAAAGCCTCTGCATCCTCAAAATCCATACCATAAACAACGATATTCTCTTCCTCGGTTGCCGATTCCCAGCAGCCCAGCAGTTCAAATTCATGTTCTAATCCAGCCATGCTATTACCTCGCTTTTCTGTACGCATTTATCTACTAATAGAATAGCCCATTTCCGGGCATTTGTCCATGCGGATCGGCAAGAAAAATATCTGCAAAGTTCGACGCAGTATAGTATAATAAACCCAAGAGTACAAAGGAAAGGTGCGAAGCGATAGCCATGGCAAAAAGCAAAGCAAGCGAAATAATGCAGGTAGAATTCATTTGCCCTAAATGCGGTAAGCATCTGGCCTGGGCCGTAAGGACTGCCAGTATGAGCTGCCCCAAATGCGGTAAATGGGTAACAGATAAAAACAGAAAACAAACTGCCGCTGATGCTTTGATGCCTATCGACAGCGACCAGCTGGTGCTTTTTTAGATTTTTGAAAGAGGGGACATGAAAGTATGCAAAAAATTTGGCAAGAAGCAGAGGCTATGCAGCCGGAATTAGTAGAACGCCGTCGCGATCTGCACCGTCATCCTGAAACAGGCTGGACGGAATTCAGGACCGCCGCGATGGTAGTTAAAGAGCTGCAGGCACTCGGCTATGATGTTTATATGGGTTCTGACGCCCTCGTAGAAGCAGAAATGATGGGCTTGCCCAATAATGAAGTTTTAGAAAAAGCGATGGCCCGCGCTGTTAGCGAAGGCGCCGATGCGGCGCTGGTCGAAAAAATGCGCGGCGGCAAAACCGGCGTTGTAGGCGTGATGAAATTAGCCAAACCCGGTAAAACCGTAGCCTTTCGTGTAGATATGGACTGTAACGATGTTGAAGAATGTACGGGCGACACGCATCGGCCGCTGGCAGGAGGGTTCCGCTCGCTGCACACCAATGCCATGCACGCCTGCGGCCACGACGGACACGTCACCATCGGCCTGGGCCTGGCTAAAATGCTCGCCAACCATAAAGAAGAGCTGGCAGGCACAGTCAAACTGATCTTCCAGCCCGCTGAAGAAGGCGTAAGGGGTGCCCGTGCCATGGTAGCTACAGGCATCGTGGACGACGTTGATTATATGTTCGGCGGCCATATCGGCTTTAAAGCCACCAAAGCCGACTCCCTCGTCTGCCTGACTGGCGGCTTTTTGGCAACCACCAAACTGGATGCCAGCTTCAAAGGTGAATCCAGCCACGCTGGCGCAGCTCCCGAAAAAGGACGCAATGCCCTTTTAGCGGCGGCTGCCTCCTGTATCGCGCTGCACTCCATCTCCCGACACGGCCAGGGTGCTTCACGCATCAACGTAGGCGTATTACAGGCCGGTACCGGGCGTAATGTTTTACCCGATGTTGGTCTTATCAAAATGGAGACCCGCGGCGCCAATACCGAAATCAACGAATTTATGGTCAGCGAAGCACGCCGTATGATCCAGGCTTCAGCTGCTATGTATAATGTAGAAACGGTTATCAGCGAAGCCGGCGGCGCACCCGCCTGCGTAGCCGACCACGAGCTGGGCGCCGAGATCAAAGCCCTGGCGGAAGCCACAGGCGGTTTTGGCGAAGTTATCGACTATATGGACTTGGGCGGCAGCGAAGACTGCTCCTACTTTATGGAACGGGTGCAGCAAAAAGGCGGCCGTGCCGCTTACCTGATGTACGGCACCGAGATTGCCGCCGGCCATCACAACAGCTGCTTCGATTTTAACGAAAACTGCCTTCATAAAGCAGTGGCCATGCTCACCGAGCTGGCTATCGCCTATACTAACAAATAAGCAAAGGCTCGCCTGGCGAGCCTTTGCTATGCAAATAATATTTATCAAGTAATTAAGTTATTAAAATAACACGCATTTGCCATAAAGGTTTGCTATAATATAAATCATACAAACCGATGAGAGGAGTTGTAACTATGAAATTACAACGCACATTTATATTAAGCTTGATTTGTTTATTTACCCTGGGTTTAGGCATCGTTAGTGCCACCGAGCCGGAAAAAGTTTATCCCAGCCCGGTCCGCGACGTTATGGCCACTACCGGCGAGATAATTGCCGTAGACGGAGATAAAGTTACTGTTAAAGGCGACGGCAATTACCCGGTAGCCACAGTTATCGTAACCGACAAAACCCTGCTGTTAGACGGTAAAGACGGCGACATCAAAGGCGACAGCGCTTTAAGAAAAGGGCGCAAAGTAACTGCCTACTATTCCAGCAAAATGACCCGCAGCTATCCGCCGCAGGCCGAAGGCTTCGCTATCGTTTTTGGTAAAAACAACGAAAAACAAGGCCGCTATATGCATGTCGAAAAAGTTACTCCCACCGAGGACGGCGAAGCTGTGCGTCTGCTCAACTCTAACCGCGATATCATCGTCACCGTCCGTAAAGACGTTTATGAAGACTACAACACTATCAAAGAAGGCGACCGCATCATGGCCTGGTACAGCATTATGACCATGAGCCTGCCCGGTCAAACCAACGCTACCAAAGTAGTAGTACTGCCTTAAAATAGTATAGCTCCAGTGGGAAAGAGGGTTTATTGATGAAAATTTTTATGGATACCGCCGATGTGGCTGAAATAGCCGGCATGGCGGAATTGGGTATCGTTTATGGCGTTACCACCAACCCCAGCCTGATCGCTAAAAGCGGACGTACCCAGTCCGAGGTCATTCCTGAGATATGTAATCTGGTCGCAGGGCCCGTCAGTGCCGAAGTTATCAGCACCGACTGCGCAGGGATGGTGCGCGAGGCACGTCTGCTGGCACAGATCGCCGACAATATCGTTGTCAAGATCCCCTGTATAGCCGAAGGCTTGAAAGCCGTCAAAATATTAAGCGCCGAAGGTATCAAAACCAACGTTACGCTGGTTTTCAGCTTATCGCAGGCTATGCTGGCGGCTAATGCCGGTGCTGCTTACGTCAGCCCCTTCATCGGCCGTCTGGACGACATCGGCGAAGACGGCGTGCAGCTTGTTGCTAATATGGTCAAGATTTTTAAGCAATACAGCCTCAAGACTGAGATCATTGCCGCCAGTGTCCGCAACCTTGACCATGTCAACCAGGTCATGCTGGCAGGCGCGCACATCGCCACCATTCCTACAGGAGTGCTGGAGCAGATGCTGCTGCACAAGCTGACGGATCAGGGGCTGGAAAAATTCTTACAGGATTATCAAAACAGTTTAAAATAACTGCCGGAGAAAATCAGACGCTATGAAAAAAATTTTAGGAAACCTTTTAGCCGCATGTATGTGCGGCTTTCTTTTGAACGCACCGTCGACTGCTGCCGCTCAGGCCGAGTGGCCTGACCATGGCGTTCCCGATCACAACGAACTTCGGGCCAAAGTAAAAGCTACCGGTCCCAGACTGCTCTTTTCAGACAGCCCCGAAATGGTTTACGAAACAGGCATTTTGTACCGTGATACCCTAACTGGGGACGGGCGCCTGTTCTTCCACCACGTCAATGGTACGGCTACGCCTAAAAAACTGGCCATCCTCGTAAAAAATAATGGCCTGCGTCCCGCAAACTTCACAGTTACCCGCAGTGGTATCGACGGCCCCAGCCACGACTATCAGGCCGTGGGCAAACGGTCGCAGGAATACTATTTTGACGAGCAAAAGCCGCAGCACTATACACTGGGCTTTGGCCAAACGGCCGAGATTTTAGGCGGCGAGGGTACACTGGTCACCACAGATAAGCTTTTAACGGGCACCATCGACTTTACCAGCGACCGGCCTGTGGAAGTAACCGTTTTGATGTGCGAGCCCCGTGCCGATATCGAACTGTTTGCCGAGCTGGCGCAGATACTGCCGCAAGACGAGCATCCGCTGCGTGGCACCTTTGCTAAATCGGACCTGAACTTTAAAGTGCATACTATCGACACCAAAGCGGGCGAAAACCACGCCCTGCTGATGGCCGACAGCACGACGGGCGAATACCTGCGCGGCACCGACGCCACTACAGGCCTGCCCGCAGAAAATTATGGCAACTACGGCGTTGTTTATAATGTTGATTATAAACTGAAAGGCGACAAGCCCTACGAACTGTGGCTCAATCCCTGGGGCGGCATGTATGCCGGCGTAGGCGTATTAGAGCAGGGGGGCGAGCGCAAGCTGATAGATATCCCCGATATCCCGGCATTCGGTAAGCTGGGCGAAGAAGGGTTCCGCATCGCCAGGCTGGAGCCTGGCAGCGAAGGCCGTTTTACCTGGTCGCCGCCGGGCGCTTCCAATCTGCCGATCAGGCTGTTTTGGCTGCCCGCCGATTATCAGGCGACTCATCTGCACGACTAAAACAAAATAACAGTACACTCTCAGCGCTATGCGAAAGCATAGCGCTGTTTCTTTTTATGGCAGCAGTTTTGATAATTAAAGACCTGCGCAGGCACCGCTTTTGAGCGGTGCCTTTTTTGATTACAGCTGTTAGTAATCTTTTGCAAGACTGCGCCAAAGTGTGTCATACATAAAAAATAAATATGTCTTGCGGGGGTGACGAATGTGGTAATATAATAAAAATTAACTATAAGCATAGTATTAAATATAAAGGTTAATAAATTGCTAATAAAAGAATAAATTAAAATATTGCGAATGGAAGTAAAAACTGCCGCTACTCACAGCGGCCCACCAACACACGGCAGCAAAAAAAATGGGGAATTTTTTTTATATGTTGCAACTTTAAAACCAAGAAAGGTGAGAGGGTTATGAAAACAAACAGACAAAAAACCAACAAACAGGCATTATTGCACCACAAAGTGCTGTGTTCACTGCTGGCTGCCGGCTTTTTTTGCAGCTGGGGTGCAGCGACTCCGATCTATGCCGCCGTCGCTACCCAAAAAGTAGTAAACAGCGATCTGGCTGGCGGGCTGGAAACCAACAGCGAATCAGTTAAGGTCACAGGCGGCAGCCGTATCACAGGTACGGTCAAAGTCATCAACGACGCCAATTACCAAACAGGCGCTCACGGCAGTGCCTTCAGTATCCAAACCGACGGGCCGGTTATTTTCGACGGCGACGGTGATGTTGAAATACGCACTTATAACGACGATTCTTATGCCCATACTAACGCCATCAAGCTGCATAACGACGGCGCCAGCCTGTTGGTATACAAGGCAGGGCACACTGTGACGCTGGCTTTGGATGCCGCCGGCGGGCAAAGCACAAAATATGACGAAGTGGCAGGCATCTACCTTACTAATAACAATCAAAACGTAGTCATTAACGCCGATAACGTCAATTTTGAAAATAACGGCTATAACCGAGGCTACGGCATCTGGACAGGCGCTCCGGCAGTTGACAGCATTATCACCATCAACGGCAACGCCAACTTTTCGGACGACGCTGCTGCCAAAGAAGCCTACGCCATCCGTCACGACCACGGCACAACCGTCATTAACGGTAACACCAAAATCACCATGGTCGGCGCGGGCGGCTCCGGCATCCGTGCCATCAACGGCGCTGTCCAGTTCAACGGCGACACGGTCATCGACCTTAAAGGCGACGTGGCTTATATCGACCGCTATGTGCCCGCCTTTGGTATCTGGAACGGCGCTACCCCCTATGGCGTAACTCCTGTTACCGGCGCGCATATCAAGCTTACCGGCAACACTACTATTACTACTACCGGCGCAGGCAGCATAGCCGTAGTTACCGAACTGGAAGGCGGTACCACCGAATTTTTTGGCGATACCAAAATCACCACCGGCGGCGACACAGGCAAATGGGGACGTTTTTCAGCCAGTGATGTAGGTGCGCACGGCGTTTATAACAGCGGAGGAACCACTAATTTCCACGGCAACCTGTTCATCGACACCACCGGCGCAAGCGCCACGGCTATCCATGCCCTCAGCGGTCAGGTCAACCTTAATAACTACGACGGCGGCGCGCAGGCGCTGGCCGTTATCACCACGGCTAAAGACGAGGCCAACGGTATTTATAACAACAAAGCGGCAGTTACCGCCAATTCCCACGTCAATGTTTTCACCAAAGGCGCCAACGCCTCGGCTGTTAAAACAGACGGCGAAAGCACCACCATTTTAAATGGCCGCAATTATCTTAACATCTCCGGCGACAATTCCCACGGTATCGAAGCCTATGCCGCTTCCTCGTCCAAAGGCACCGAAGAAAAAACAGCCCAGGTCAAGCTGGGCGCAGACTCTACCATTTATACCCAGGGCGCCGGTTCCCACGGCGTGTATGCCGATATGCTGGAAGCCAACGTGGCCCTTGATAAAAACAACAGCGTCACCACCAAAGGCGATGGCTCACACGGCCTGTATGCCGCCCGCGGCGTTATCGAAACAGGCGACGGCCTGCAGTTGGCAGCAGAGGGTACGGGCTCCCATGCGGCTTACGCCGACTCGGCCGACAGCGGCATCAAATTTAACGGTAGCGCCGTTATCAGCGCCGCCGACCCCGACAGCTATGCCATCTATGCCGATAACGACGGCAAGATAGAAGGACTGGCAGCGGGCAGCAAATTTACCATCACCGGCAATATGCTGGCCGATAACGGCGGCAGCATCCAACTGGATATGGCAGCCAACTCTCTGATCCTGGGCACAGCAGCCGTCGAAAACAGCGGCGCTATCGACCTGGAAATGAACGACAGTATGTGGCGGATGACGGGTACTTCCTCAGTCACCAGCCTTACCAATAATAAATCAGTTATTGATATGACCCAAGACGGCGGCGCTTTCAGCAGCTTCACCACCGAAAATCTCAGCGGCAACGGCGGTTACTTTGTGCTGGACATTGACGCTACCACCAACGTCAACAACAGCGACCGCATCTACGTTACCGATACCTTTAGCGGCACGCAGGCCATCTCCCTTAACGAGATCACCGGCCTGTATACCGGCACCGAAGCGGAAAACACCGTGCTGGCCAGCGTTAAAAACAACAACGGCACCTTTACCGCCGTAGACGGCGAAGGTACCCTGTACTACCAGCGCTACGAACTTGACCAGAAAGCCAATACCTACGACCCTAACTACACTACCGATTGGTATCTGAAAGCCATCACCAACGTTGACCCTGAAGAAAAGCCCACCCCCGGCGTGGACGGTGCTGTTTCGGTAGGCGCGCTGGCCTACTACACCTGGCTCGACCACGACCAGTTGATGAAGCGGTTGGGCGACCTGCGCCATAAAGGCGAAGACGAAAAAGGCATCTGGGTAAGGGTGAAAGGGGCCCAAATAGGCCGCAACGGCAATTTTGGCTTCAAAAATAAATATACCCACTACGAGCTGGGCTACGACGAAGTAATGAAAACCAAACCCAACTACACCCGCTACTGCGGCGTATCCGTCAGCTATGCCGATGGTGATGCCAGCTATTCGCGTGGCAGCGGCGACAACAACAGCCGCGCTATCAACTTCTACGTTACCGAAATGGGCAACAAGGGCCACTACCTGGATGTAGTCCTGCGCTTCCATCATATGGACAGCAACTTTAAAATGTTCGACGAAAAAGGACAAAAGATCCGCGGCGATATGCACAACGTCGGCGTCTCCCTGAGCGGCGAATACGGACGTAAAAAAGCTATCGACGACAAAGGCTGGTATATCGAGCCTCAAGGCCAGCTGACCCTGGGTTATTTGGGCGGCGACGACTACACCACCACTAACGGCATCGACGTTAGCCAGGGCGGCATCCGCAGCGCGCTTGGGCGTTTGGGCTTCAACATCGGCAAGGATATAGACGCCAAAACCAATATCTACGTCAAAGCCAACCTGCTGCACGAATTCGGCGGCGGCTACGATGCCACCCTCACCGACAGCAGCGGTGCACGCATCAAGGTAGACCGCAGCTTTAAAGATACCTGGTTTGAATATGGTATCGGCGCGGCTATCCAGACAGGTAGCAACAACCATATCTATCTGGACTTTGAACGTAGCGCCGGCGGCGACTTTAAAAAGGACTGGAGCTGGAACGTAGGCGCACGCTGGACGTTCTAACAGTTTAAGCAGTTTTTTTTGGCAGGGCATCGCAACCCTCGCCCTGCCTTAAAATATTCCCCTGTCCTGCACTGCCACCTTTAGCAATGCAGGATGAACTTAAAAGCCCTGTATGATTTAAAATCATACAGTGCTTTTAACTGTTTTTTAACTATTTTGTTTTAGCAGCGTCCGCAGCTGGGCCAGGCCCTTAGTGCGGACGCTGCTAAAACAAAATAGCGGCTGACCTGTGCTGACAAGTGGCTACTGTTTTTATTTTTGCGGCTAAAATTTTGACTCTACATGGTAGCGTCTTTTTGGTTAACGATGTTTTCGCCATAGTGCGGGTGGAGCGATCATACGCAATTTCAGCAAGGCTGAAATTGCTGCGCAGCATATCAACGCGGCGCCAAATGAAAAAAATTCACAGAAAAACTTTTCGCGTCTTGTCGGGGGGGACATCTGTGGTATCATAATCATAAAAGTAATTCAAATAATTGTTAAAAAATATGAGCTTGATTAAAAATTCTTTTAACAAAAACAAAAGATGCTTAAAGGTCTCCCGCTGCTTGGCAGCATAAAAATAGATCCTAAAAATTTGCGAGGAGTTGGTTGTGATGGTTTTAAATCATAAAATTTTTGATGAGGCGGTTAGTGTCGCTAGGGAGGTTTGTATATGTTAAGGATAAAACTCATCGGGGTGGGCGCGGCAGGCAATAAGGCCGCTATCGCCGCTTTTGAAGCAGGCGTTATCGCGGAAGACGAATTACTGTTGATCAACAGCAATTTGGGAGACGTGCCCGAGGCTTACAAGCAGTATTGCATCGTGCTTTCCGATAAGGTAAAAGGCACGGGCAAGGAGCGCGATATCGCCCGTAAGATCGCTATCGAATATCTTGATTCGGTGGGCAATAATAAGGTTGATAGTTTTGTTGATGACGCCGACCTGGTTTGCGTCGTTAATTCTACCGAGGGCGGGACCGGCAGCGGTTCTTCTTCGGTGCTGTATAAGTATCTGCTGAACGTCAGCAATAAAAACGTGATGGGTTTTGTTTTTACCGGTTTTGAAGAAGACGGCCGTGGTTTGAAAAACACTGTGGAATATTTTAAAGATATGGACGAGACCATCGCTTTGCAGATCATCAGCAACAGAAAGTTTTTGCCGCTTTTGGGTAAAAACAAGCTACGCGCTGAAAAAATGGCCAACGAGGAGTTCGTGCGTCGTTTAGCTATCGTCAGCGGCAGGGAGATGGTTGAAAGTGCTCAGAACATTGACCGCACCGACCTTTTGAAGATAGTTACTACACCGGGCTATTTGATGGCCGAGTATATGGAATTAACGCCGCCGCCGCAGAATATGTCGCAGTTCAACCGTTTGCTTGAGGATATGATCGCCGAGAGCAAGGCGCTGCCGACTAATGAGACGGCCAAACGGATCGGCGTTATTATTGATTGCCCGCAGGAGCTGGAAAAGGCGCTTGATTTTTCGTTTACTACTTTGGTCAGCACTTACGGCACTCCGTACGAGCTGTTTACCCATGTACAGAACACCGGTGTTACACCCGGCATCTGCGTGCTGGCGGCCGGCATGGATATGCCTTTGGGCGAAGTACAGACGATCTACCGCAATTTCCAGAAACAGGCTGAGAAGGTTTCCGAAAAGAACGATTCTTTTGCCAACGCTATGAAATCGCTGCTGGCCGTGGACCCGGGCATCGGCTTTAACCTGCCTTCTAAAGACAAGGTGACCCAGGAAGAGCTGCTGGAGAAAAAACAAAGCTTTTTTGACAAGCTTTCTAAATGATTAAATAACACAATAGTAGAAAATAGCTCGACGGGGTAGACCAGTTGGGCTATTTGCTATTGGTTTGGAAATGGGGTATTGGATATGATGAAGAGGATAATTGTTGTCGCCGCCATGCTGCTTTTACTGGCTGCTTTATTTGGCTGCGGTAACAGCGCTCGGGTAGCGGCCCCGCCTGAGCAGAATGTAAGCGTTGCCGAGACTATTGACGGCGTTGTTTTTTTAGATGGCAGTATGTCGATGCAGGGATTTGTTAATTTCCCGGCGGCTACTGAATATGTTGACGCGATAAAGAATATTGAGCAGGCCCTGACTTTGGGGTGGAAAAATGAAAACCTTGCTTATTACCGTTTTGGTGACAGGCTGCAACATATAGATGATGAAGACCGGTTGCGTTTTGCCGGGTATGGTTTTTACGGCGATTTGCAGACTCGGCTTGACGTGATGGTGAATGATAGCGATAAGGAAAAGCTTAATTTTATCGTCAGCGATTTTTTACAGACGGATCAGGATTTTCAGAAGCTGGTGACAGCTGTTAAAAAGAATTATTTTGCTAATGGCAAGGGCGCGGCTTTGATTGGCGTTAAGGGGCGCTTTAAAGGAGCTGTGTATGATATAGGGCTGGCTAAGGAGCAGTTTTATTATTACAGCGGCGATGATAAGGGGCGGTTCCGTCCGTTTTATATTTTGGTTTTAGGCGAGCAGCGCGAGGTAGAGCGGTTTTGCCGTTATTACGACCAGGCGCTGGCGAAGGATATAGAACGTAAGGTGATTTGCCTGACTGATGATTTGGGCGGCGGTAAGCTGGAGGCTGAAGCTGTGGATTACAGTAAGCTTGATGGCATTAAGACTTATGCGGCAGTAGATGATATTTTGGCCGCTGGCTCGGCCGTGCCCCAGTATACGCTGAAAAGCAGGCCCGGCTCGGTGTATCTGCGCTACGATTTGACGCAGGGCAGCCCGATGGTGGACGATGTGCAGATCAAGACTGCGTTGGAGTTGTGGCAGGAGCAGCAGCAGGGATTTAAAAAGATGATGGCGGTGACGGCTGCGAAGGCCGAAGCCGATGTGCGCAGCGACGGCTTTGCCGTGCGTATAGATTTTAGGCCCGAGGTGCTGCCCGAAAGCGGCGTGTACAGGTTTGGCCTGTTTTTGAAGCCGGATATGGACAGTTACAAAACTATGCAGGCAGGGCTGCTGGACGATTGGACTATGGAAGATAGTTTCGAGATAAGCAGAGGTGGCGTATTCCAGATCGATACGACTTTGGAGCTGAAAAAGTTTATCCGCAATTTGTCGGAGGTGGCTTATGTAAGCCTGCATCCGCATTATAAAGAGCGCTATGTGTATTTTAGATATTAAGGGAAAGGTAAACTGGTGACGGTAATGTTTTGGGAATATTATGGTAAGATGCTCAAATACCGCATAGTTTTGGCTGTTGTGCTGGCTTCCGTGGCAGTTATTGTGGGAAGGCTGGTGCTGCAGGAGCTGGTTGTGCCTAATTTTGGCATGACAGTGAAGCAGTGGCTGTATACTTATTATCTGCTGGTGGCTGCCAGTATAGCCGCGGGCGCAGTTGTGGCCGCCTGCTGGCTGAAGTACGGGCTGGGCTACTGCAATACGCTGGCGCACAAGTATCTGCTGGCTTTTGCCTGCGGCGCTGCTGTGATACTGGTAGTGAATACGGTGCTGGCTGCTGTTTTGCTGCCACCTGTTTTAGAGGGCGGTCTTATCAGCATTTGCTTTGTGACGCTGTCAGGGCTGCTGTATTATTATCTGGACGCGGTGCTGTTTGCGCTGCCGCCACTGCGCGGGTTCGTGCCTAAAGCTAAAGTGCTGCTGGGCAGGATGTATGGCAATTTTGCGGCCGCTAAGCTGCAAGAGCTGCGCGAGCTGGAGCAGTCGTTTTTTTCTGATTATCTGTTGTTGGTGCCGCCGGACGTAGCTGCTAAGGGCGCTTTTAAGTGGGACGCTTTATATACGGTTGAGTGGAGTGGGGCGCAGTATAAGGCGTTGTATCCGCTGAAGCCGCTGATAAGTAAATATTTGGCTGTCAATGAGCTGGCGAAGTATGTTTCGTTTGAAAGTGTAAATAATACCGGCTATGACGGGCTGCAGGTTGTGCTGAGTATCCCCTATGCTGACGAACGCTTTGCTCCGAAGCTGGTGACGAAGATGTTTACGACAGGCAAGGTGAAGATCATGCAGAAAGCACCCGTAGCGGCGATATGGCCCGATTTTGTACTGCAGGGGCTGCGGCGCTGGAACCGTTATTATTTTTATTATGAGAGTGCCGAAAAGACCCAGTTCCATCAGTTTTATTTAAGGCCGTACTGGCCGGGCGAGGCAAGCACGCTGCGCGAGATATATATTGGACAGGAGCATTGCGAGGTGACGCGCGGGCGGGAATATCCACGTATCGTTACCTGCATGATAGATATGGACGAGCCGATGAACTGCGGCTTTTTGCTGACTGAGGAACCAAAGGCCGTGAATGTGGGGCATTATCAAAAGGGTACGTTCAGTATCGATTTTGGTACAGTGAACACGACGGTCTATTTTGCTTCGGATACGGAGACTGCCAGGCCGTGGCAGCTGGGCAGCAGGGTGAAGCTGCTGTGGAAGGGCGACAACGCCCAGGTGAAGCTGCGGCAGAATTTTATTTCGCCGTTGGCGAGCAGTGAGCTGGAAGCTTGGATTTTGAGTTCTTTCCATATTTATAACGAGAACCTGCAGAAGCAGGAAGATGATTTATTTAAGGACGGCAATGTGTTTTATGTGCACGGTTTTGATGACCTGGGCAGTTTGCAGAACGTGCTGGCGGAATTGAAGTGGCAGCATGAAAACACTGTGTACCGGCAGGGATTTTTAAACCAGTTGTGCGCCCAATGTATGGCAGGTGCGGCCGCACTTGGTATAACCGATATCTCGTGGCGATATTCGTATCCAAAGGCTTTTGTTCGTGAGGAGTGGGTGCGTTACGGCGAGGTTTGGCAAAAGGTGATCGGGCTGCTGGGAACATTGAGCGGCCCGAAGGAAGAGCTGCATATAAATTGTGCTGTAGATAAGGATTTTGTGGTGCCTGAAAGTGTTGCTTTGGCTGCTTACTGCGACAAAACCGGCATCGAGCCTTTGGGCAGCGGCAGTATTTGTATGGATATCGGCGGCGGTAGTACGGATATAGTGTTTTGGTATGGCAAGGACCCGGATATAACCTGGCAGGATTCGCTGCGGTTTGCGGGGCATCATATTTTGCGTGATTATTTGCTGTATGGGCATAATTGCCTGCTGCTGAAGGAATTGTGCGGGTCGGAGTTATTACTGAAACAGGTGGAAGAGCTGCATCGTTTGGCCTGCATCACGGCCAGGAACAACACGAAACAACAGTTGAACGCGTTTACGATCCGTCTGGACGCGCTGCTTAAATACGGCGCTGATGAGCTGATGGGAAATTTGGCTGTGGCTGGTGATACCAGTTTGCAGCTGCGGCATTTTATTTCGTCGGTGACCTTTGGTTTGAGTGGGCTGTTTTTTTACTGCGGCCTGATGTTTGGCAAGCTGTGCCGTGAAGGGCGCTACCGGCATTTGCATAAGTTCCATTCAATCTATGTGGGCGGTAATGGTTCGCGGCTGTTAGACCTGGCTGCCGCCGGCAGCTTTGGCAGCGATACGAAACTGTATAAGCTGCTGGCACAGATATTTAGGGACGGTGTAAAGGCAGGAGCCGGCAGTGAACGCTTTAAGGATCTGTTGGACGCTATGGATTTGAAGATCATCCGTATCGTTAAATCGTCGGCACCGAAAGAGGAGATAGCGACAGGGCTGTTTTGCGAGATGGCGGCAGAGCTGGGGCTGAAATTTGCCGCAGCGGACGCGGCAGAACCGTTGCAGCCGTTTGACAGTGAGGCGGACGCTGGTGCTGACGTTAATGAACACGCTGTTTTTATGGAGTTTTTAGAAAATTATAACGAACTGGCCGAAAAGTTTTTGCAGCAGAAATTGCATTTCAGGAACCAAACCAGCCTTGTGAAGATAGAAGAAGCTGCCGCAGGACATTTGAAGGCAGGCAAGCCGGCGTTTATTGCCGCTTTGTATGCCGCTTTGAATGACTTGAGCCGCGATGCCGACGGCACCTGGAAAAGCTGGGTGTATTTTGACAGGCGTGAGGCGGACGGTTGCAAATAAAAAGAGCTTTTAGGGAAGCGGGGGGATTTGATGATTAAGCTGGATCATAAAAGAATGGGCTTGGAAATAAAGGTGCACAGGATCAGAAAAGGAATTACGCAGCGGGAGCTGGCTGATATGCTGGGTATTTCGCAGTCGCATTTATGTAATGTAGAAAACGGCAGATTATCGCTTAGCTTGAAGCTGCTGTTGACTCTGCGTAATATTTTTGAGTGTTCGTTAGACGAGCTGGTAGTTGAAGATACACCGGATGAAAAGCACACTGAGCACGAATAGGTAAGGAGAGGTTTGAATTTTTTATGCAGCTCGAAAAGGACGGCTTAAAAAAAGAATACCTGAATAGTTCATCGGGCTGTTTGATGGAAAAATGCCCTGTTTGCGGCAGGGAATTTGCCTGTAATAAAAGTTACCATGTTTATAAGGCGTTTTGTGGAGGCCGTCGCCGGTATTATTGCAGTTACAGCTGTTTTAAGCAAAAAGAATAAAAATATCAAGGTTGCCCCCAAAATAAATAAGCCTGACGGCTGCGTTTTGCAGCGGTCAGGCTTATTGTATTTTTGTTTAATGCTGGTTTATACGCTTAGGCGAAGCCCAGCAGCAGGCCGATGTGGTAGACGATGAAGGCCACTATCCACGAGGTGATGATTTGATAGGACATAATGTAGAGCATCTGCGCCGTGGAGTTCATTTCGCGCCTGATGGCAGCCAGTGCGGCTATGCAGGGCGGGTACAGCAGAGAGAAGGTAAGGAAGCTGAGCGCCGTAAGCGGGGTAAAGATGCTTTGCAGCGCCGTGCCGGGAACATCGCCGTCGCCGCCCATCAGTACGGACAGGGTGCTGATGACGACTTCTTTGGCTGTAAGGCCGGTAACGAGCGCCGTTGCCGCGCGCCAGTCTCCGAAGCCCAGCGGTGCGAAGAAGGGGGCGATAAAACTGCCGATGCCGGCCAGCATACTGTTTTCGGGATTTTCGACCATATAGAAGCGGGTATCGAAGCTTTGCAGCAGCCAAATGACGATGCTGGCCACAAAGATAACGGTAAAGGCTTTGTAGAGGAAGTCTTTAGCCTTGCTCCACATATGCAGCATGATGTTGCGGGCGGTGGGCAGTCGGTAGGCGGGCAGCTCCATCACGAAGGGTACGGGCTGGCCGTTATAGACGAAGGTTTTTAAAAGCAGGCCCGAGGCGATAGCTACTAAGATGCCCAAAAGGTAGAGGAACATCATAACGGCGGCTTTGTTATCGGTAAAAAAGGCCGAGATAAAAACGCCGTAGATGGGCAGCTTGGCGCTGCATGACATAAAGGGTGTCAGGATCATGGTCATTTTGCGGTCGCGTTCGCTGGCGAGGGTGCGGGTGGCCATGATGGCGGGCACGCTGCAGCCGAAGCCGATGAGCATGGGCACGAACGAGGAGCCGGAAAGGCCTATCTTACGCAGCAGTTTATCCATAACGAAGGCGATGCGCGCCATGTAGCCGCTGTCTTCGAGCATAGAAAGGAAAAAGAACAGGGTAACGATGGTGGGCAGGAACGAAAGGACGCTGCCGACGCCGGTAAAAATACCGTCGATGATGAGCGAATGGATGGGCGCACTGATGCCGATGGCTGTCAGGCCCGTGTCTGCGGCCTGGGTGACGGCGGTGATGCCGATTTCGAGCCAGTCGCTGAGGGCGGCGCCGATAACGTCGAAGGTGAGCCAAAAGACGGTGAAGATGGTGAACAGGAAAATGGGGATCGCGAAGTATTTATGGGTCAGGTAGTGGTCGATCTTGACTGACCGCTGCTGCGCGAAGGTGGCCTGCGGTTTATGCACCGCATAGGAGCACAGGTCTTCGATATAGGTATAACGCATATCGGCCAGGGCCGCTTCTTTATCGGTCTCCAGCGCTATTTCCAGGTCTTTTGTGACGTGGTCGATGATGTCCAGCTCGTTGGGGGTAAGTTCAAGCTCATTGGCCAGCAGGTCGTCGCCTTCGATAAGCTTGGTGGCCGAAAAGCGCAGGGGCAGGCCTTTGCTGCGTACCTTGCCTTCGATGAGGTGGGCGATGGAATGGATCGCCATATGGGTGACGCCAGAACAGAAGTCGAGCCGTTCGGGCAGTTTTTTATCGGTAGCTGTTTTTAAAGCGCGGGCCAACAGTTCGTCGACGCCGGCGCCGGAGTTGGCTGTGATGGGGACTACGGGCACGGTGAGGCGTTCTTCCATTTTCTGGATGTCGACAGAGCCGCCGCTGGAAGTGAGTTCGTCCATCATATTGAGCGCCATGACCATAGGGATATTAAGCTCGATAAGCTGGAGCGACAGATAGAGGCTGCGCTCGATGTTGGTGGCGTCAAGGATGTTGATGATAACATCGGGTTTGGTGCGCAGCAGCAGGTCACGGGTCACGATCTCTTCCGAGGTATAGGGTGACAGTGAGTAGATGCCGGGCAGGTCGATGACTGTGATTGCTTTGTTGTGTAAAAGCCTGCCTTCCTTTTTCTGGACCGTGACGCCGGGAAAGTTGCCAACGTGTTGGTTACTGCCGGTAAGGTAGTTGAAAAGGGTGCTTTTGCCGCAGTTTTGGTTGCCGACAAGGGCGAAGGTCAGGCTCATAATTCCTCCGGTGCGACGATGATCTTATTGGCGTCATCCAGCCGTAGAGTTAGTTCATAGCCGCGCAGAAAGATTTCGATAGGGTCGCCCAGGGGCGCTTTTTTGCGTACCATGACCTGTGTTTTGGGGGTGAGCCCCATGTCTAAAAAACGGCGGCGCAGAATGCCTTCGCCGCCAACGGTAGTGATGATAGCTTTTTGCCCGATGGCAATTTTGTCAAGGGTTATTGTTTGCATAGATGACCTCGATTTATAGAAATTGTTGAAAATATGCGCTTAGGCAGCATTTTGCTGCTGACTAAATTATACGTCCCTGCCTATTGGTTGTCAATTTTGTTGAGGAAGCAATGGCTCTTTTTAAAAATTACTTGATTTGTTTAAATACTATTTTATGAAAAAAACTTATCAATATTGGTTTCGCAACTTTGTAAAAAAGCTGCGCTGCGCTGCTTAAAAAATGCTGTTTAGATGGGTGAAAAAACAGTGAAAACACTTGACAATGATTCAATTGGGTGTATAATTCTAATTAAGAATAAGTTTCGATAGGAGAGGTATTTATGACTAAGAGGAACACTATCCAAAGACAGTTAGTTATAGCTGCCGTTAGGTTTTTAGCTGATCATCCGACGGCCGAGGAAGTTTATGACCGTATCACTATGGAATATCCTGATATAAGTAAGGGCACTGTTTACAGGAACCTTAATTCGCTGGTGGAAAGCGGTCTGCTGGGCAAAGTTTCCGTTCCCAGCGGCGCTGACCGTTTCGACCATATCCTGACCCAGCATTACCATATCAAATGCACTGGTTGCGGGATGTTTACGAATGTTGAGAATATGGACTATATCGCCGGGCTGGATGAAAAGGTGGGCGAAGCGACCGGGTTTAAAATGGAGGACCACGATATCGTTTTTAACGGTTTGTGCCCCGAATGCCAGAAGCTGGAAAGCAAGAGCAAGAACTAAGACCATACACCCGCAATGGGTTGTATAATAAAAAATCATTGTTTTATAAAAGGAGGAGTTTCCAATGGAATTTAAAGGAAGTAAGACAGAGGCTAATCTGCATACCGCATTCGCAGGTGAATCGGAAGCGAGAAATAAATATACCTACTATGCAGGTATCGCTAAAAAAGAGGGCTACAATCAAATAGCTGCTATTTTTGAAGAGACTGCAGGCAACGAAAAAGAGCATGCTAAGATCTGGTTCAAAATTTTGATGAGCGGCGGCATCCCGCATGCCAGCCTGCCCGATACCATGACGAACCTGAAAGACGCAGCTGCCGGTGAACATTATGAATGGACCGATATGTATGCAGGCTTTGCTAAAGAAGCGAGAGAAGAAGGCTTCGACAAAATAGCTTTTCTGTTTGAAGAAGTAGCTAAGATCGAAAAAGAACACGAAGAAAGATATTTGGCACTGCTCGCCAATATCGAAAACGACAGAGTGTTCAAACGTGAAGAAAAACAAGTTTGGATTTGCAGCAACTGCGGCAAGATCGTTATTGCTGAAAAGGCTCCTGAAAAATGTCCGATCTGCGATCATCCGCAGGGTTATTTTGAATTGAGAAGCACCAATTACTAATACTAAAACAGATTTTAACTCCCCCAAGCTGCCGCTTGGGGGAGTTTTTTATATATTTTCTTATATATTAGTAAAAAACTATTGTTTTTTCGCTAAATTGAGGTTATAATGGTGAAAAGTGGAGCAAAGTGGAGGAAGGAGTGTCTCGAAATGTTAATGGGCGAGTTTCAACATAACCTTGATGCAAAGGGACGCCTTTTTATGCCCGTAAAGCTCCGCGAAGCTTTAGGAACAAGTTTCGTTTTGACCAAAGGGCTGGACGGTTGCTTATTCGTTTACGATATGGAGCAGTGGAGGCTTTTGGAGGCTAAGCTCAATTCTTTGCCGATGACCCGTAAGGGTGCCCGCGATTTTAACCGTTTCTTTTTTGGCGGCGCGGCCGAAGGCGAATGCGACAAACAGGGCCGGGTACTTTTGCCCGCTAACCTGCGCGAGTTTGCCGGACTTGATAAAAACGCCGTGATAGTTGGCGTTGGCAACAGGGCGGAGATTTGGGACGCTGAACGCTGGAATGCTTATAACGAGGAAAATGCCGAGGATGTGGGCGAGTTAGCCGAGCAGCTGGCAGACCTTGATTTAGGAATTTAAAAGACAGGCGGCTTAGAAAATGGAATTTGTACATAAAAGCGTATTGCTAGGCGAGAGTATCGACTGGCTGATAACTGACAGGGATGGAATTTATGTGGACTGCACCATGGGTGGTGCGGGACATTCCAAAGGGTTCGCCATGCAGCTGGGTGAGCGGGGCACGCTGGTCGCTATCGATCAGGACGATGACGCTATTACGGCTGCAAGTGAAAGATTACAGGGGATGCCTTGTAAGATAAAGATCGCTAAATCGAATTTTAAGGATTTTGGCGAGGTTTTAGACGGTTTTGGTATCGAGCAGATCGACGGTATCTTTTTTGACCTGGGTGTTTCTTCTTATCAACTGGACACACCGGAACGTGGGTTTTCGTATATGAACGACGGCCCACTGGATATGAGGATGGATAAAAGTGGCAGAAAAGATGCTTACTATATAGTGAATCATTATAAAGAGGATGAACTGGCGGAGATGATCTACCGTTACGGCGAAGAACGCTGGAGCAGGAGGATCGCGCAGTTTATAGTGAGTGAACGGGCGGCAGCGCCCATTGAAACAACTTTTGAACTGGTGAATGTGATCAAAAAGGCCATTCCCAAGGGAGCGCGGCAGGATGGTCCGCACCCGGCGAAGCGTACGTTTCAGGCGATACGCATCGAAGTGAACGACGAGCTGAATATTTTGGAAAAGGTTGTGACGCAGGCGGTAGAACGCTTGAAGAGCGGCGGCCGGATAGGCGTTATTACTTTTCACTCGTTAGAGGACAGGATTGTTAAACAGACATTGGCTCAGCTGGCGAAGGGCTGTATTTGCCCGCCGCAGCTTCCGATTTGTGTATGCGGCAGGACGCCGCTGGTGAAAAAGACGGGGAACATAGTTCCCAGCGATGCGGAAATAGAAGCTAATCCGCGTTCGCGCAGCGCACGGTTACGGTATGCGATCAAACGCTGATTTGGAGGGTGTAGAGCATGTTAGCACGTAAGTATGATAATTACGCATGGGAAGAAATTGAATATCAACAACCCGCAAAACGGGTACGCAAGGTCAGGAAGATTGACTATAAACTTGTGCGTCGTCGTGCTGCTGTGCTGGTATTGCTTGTAATAGCAGTTTATTTTGCAGCGGTCGCACGCAGCGAGAGTTTGGTGCACACCGGAGATAATCTGGTGGCCTTGAAGCAGCAGGAAGCGTCGTTGCTTTTGAAAAATTCGGAGATCAAGATCGAGGTAGAACAGCTGAAGGGTCCTGAACGGATCACGAGCATTGCTGAAAAACAATTGGGCATGACAGTGGCCCGCAATAATATCTATGTGAAGGCAGATAGCCGCAAGGTCGCTTATGACGGCTATGCGTATGCAAAATAATCGTTTCATAGCCTTCTTACTAAAAATATGCTATAATATATGAAGATTTTAGAAGGCAGCCTAAATACAGGCTGCCCTTTCACTTTTGGAGGTATGACGTATGCAAAAGTCGTTACAGGAAATTGTGACCGTACTGCCTGAGGTTCAGGTTATTGGTGCGGCTGATAAAATCATTACCGACGTAACTGCCGATTCGCGCGAGGTTAAAGAGGGCAGCTTGTTTATTTGCCTGAAGGGCGCGCATGTGGACGGACATAAATATTTGGTGCAGGCTGCTGCCAGCGGCGCTACCGCTGCTTTGGTAGAGGATGTGCCGGAGGTTTGCCCCGCAGGGCTGACGCTGCTGAAGGTGGCTGATACCCGTGCGGCGATGGAGCTTGCGGCGCCGTTTTTCTATGATTATCCGGGCAAGACTATGCGGATGATTGGCGTGACAGGCACTAACGGGAAGACTACGACTACGAATATCGTGCGCGCTATTTTGCGCAGGGCAGGCTTTAAAGTAGGCCTGATCGGCACTATCAATATTATGATCGAGGACGAGGCTATCGCAGCCCATAACACTACGCCTGACGTAGTAGATTTGCAGCGCGCGTTGCACAGCATGAAGGAGGCCGGCTGCCAGTATGTGGTGATGGAGGTTTCTTCGCATGCTTTGGCGCTTGGTCGTGTGGCTGGCTGCGAGTTTGATACTGCCGTGCTGACGAATATCACGCAGGACCATTTGGATTTTCATAAAACTTTAGAGAATTACCGTGATGCGAAGGGTTTGTTGTTTGAGCACCTGCACGAGGGCAAAAAAGAAAATAAAACTGCTGTTTTTAATATGGACGATGCCAGTTCGCCGCTTTTACGGGCACGCACTAAAACCAGGGTGCTGACTTACGGCGAGGGACGTGATAATGATATTTTCCCGCTGTTTTTTAAGGTGGAAGCCAAGCAGATGCGGCTGCAACTGCATACCCCTGTAGGCGAGATGGATTTATTACTGAAAATTACCGGCGAGTTTAATGTTTATAATGTGATGGCGGCAGTAGCTGCTGTTTTGGCAGAAAAAATCGATAAAAAAATCATCGTGGACGTTTTGAATGGTTTTGACGGCGTGCCGGGCCGCTTCCAGCTGGTGGAAGCAGGGCAGCCTTATACTGTTATCGTTGACTATGCCCATACTCCCGATGGTTTGGAGAACGTGCTGAAAACCGCACGCAGTATTACCGAGGGTAAGCTGTGGGTGGTGTTTGGCTGCGGCGGCGATCGTGATAATAAGAAGCGCCCGATCATGGGCGGTATTGCTTTAGAGCTGGCTGATAAGATCGTGGTGACTTCGGATAATCCCCGTACGGAAAATCCGGCGGCGATAATTGCCGAGATCGCGACGGCGCTGGCCAATGTGCCGGAGGGCAAGAGTGTAGAGCTGATAGCTGACCGTCGGGAGGCTATCTGCCATGCTTTGGCTGCGGCGGCTGCTAATGACGTGATCATGATCGCCGGCAAGGGACATGAGAATTATCAGATCTTAGCGGATAAGACTATTCACTTTGACGACCGTGAAGTGGTGCAGGAATATTGGGAGAAAAGGTGATTTGATGCTGAGTTTACAGGAGGTGCTGGCGGCTACGGGCGGCCGGTGCGATAATGCAGGCGATATTGTTTTTACCGGGGTCACTACCGATTCGCGGGTAAAGAGCAGGGGAGAGCTGTTTGTTGCTTTAAGCGGCGAACGGTTTGACGGGCATGAATACTGCCAAATGGCGCTGGCAAACGGCGCGGCGGCCGTACTGGTTGCAAAACCCGTGGCCGGGCTGGCCGAGGGAGCCGTGGTGATAACGGTGGCGGATACTTTGCTTGCTTACCAACAGATTGCCCATGCTTACAGGATGAGGCATAAAGACCTGAAGGTGGTAGCTATTACTGGCTCTAACGGTAAAACATCGACTAAGGATATGATTGCTGCCTGTTTGGCGACTAAATTCAAAGTCGTTAAAACGCAGGGCAATTTTAATAATGAGATCGGCTTGCCGAAAACTTTGCTGAGTATCGAGCCTGATACGGAGATTGTTGTGACGGAGATGGGCATGCGCGGTTTGGGGCAGATCAAAGAGTTGTGCGATATTGCCAAGCCTGACGTGGCTGTGGTGACTAATGTAGGTGAGACGCATATGGAGCTGCTGGGCAGTATGGAAAATATTGCCAAAGCGAAAAGCGAGATCGTTGAGGACCTGACTGCCGCACAGGTGGCGGTGCTGAACGCCGACAATGAATATGTGGCGGCGATGGCTGATAAAACCAAAGCCAGGGTCGTGACCTACGGTTATTCCGCCAATGCGACTTTTAGGGGCGACAATGTGGTAACAACGGCTCAGGGCAGTGTGTTTACCTGTATAAATGCCGCCAGTGGCGAGCGCACAGAAGTGAATATGCCCTTTATTGGCGAGCATAATGTACAAAATGCTTTAGCAGCGATTGCGGCGGCAGCTACTTTTGGTGTAAAATTAAATGATAGCGCTAAAGCTTTAACGACTGCAAAACTGACTGGCAGCCGTCAGGAGATAGTGCATATTGGCACGCTGACGGTGATAAACGACGCTTATAACGCCAGCCCGGCTTCGATGGAAGCCGCTTTAAAAACACTGCACGAGGCCAAGAAGGCTGAGCAGGGCGCGCGGACGATCGCGGTTTTAGCGGATATGCTGGAGCTGGGAGATATTTCGGCTGATTCGCACCGCAGGGTAGGACAGTTTGCCGTGCGTGAGAAGGTGGATATTGTGATCGCTTACGGTGAGGAGTCGAAGGCGATAGCGGCGGCAGTTGATGCGTTGGGCGGTAAGGCCTATTGGTTTGCTGATCGTGACGGTGCTGCAAAGCTGCTGGACGGACTGCTGGAAGCCCATGATGTGGTGCTTTTGAAGGGTTCCCATTCGATGCAGGTTGACGGGCTTTTAGATTTGGTTTTTAAAAATAAACAGCTATAAGATTTGGAGATTGATAGAAAATGGATTACAGCCTTTGGGGAGCATTGGCGACATCTTTTGTGATCTGCGCGGCCAGCGGGCCGGTGCTGATACCGCTGCTGCATAAGTTGAAATTTGGACAGAGCATCCGCGACTGCGGGCCGGAGGCCCATCAGAAGAAAAGCGGGACGCCGACAATGGGCGGGCTGATGATATTGACGGCCGTTTTAGTGGCCGTACTGATATGGTGCAGGCTGACCCCGGCTGTATTGATTGCTTCGCTGCTGACTTTTGGACACGCGCTTATCGGTTTTATCGACGATTATATAAAAGTAGTGATGAAAAGAAATTTGGGACTGACGGCAAAACAGAAGCTGTTTTTACAGTTTTTGCTGGCGGGAGCCTATATTTATTATTTGGAAATGCAGCCGCATGTCGATTTGGGGTTAAATGTGCCAGGAACCTCGCTTGTGATACCTTTGGGCAGTTTGTATTATGTGCTGGCGTTTTTGCTTTTGGTGGGCACTACTAACGCTGTTAACCTTACCGATGGGCTGGACGGCCTGGCGGCTTCGGTAACAGTGCCGGTAACGCTGGCTTATGCTTACATTGCTTACCATGTGGGCAGTATTGATTTGAGTATTTTTGCTTTGACGCTGACCGGCGCCTGCCTGGGGTTTTTGCTGTTCAACCGTTATCCTGCCAAGGTGTTTATGGGGGATACGGGTTCGCTGGCTTTGGGCGGTGGCATTGCCGCTTTGGCACTGTTGACGCGGACTGAGCTGTTATTGATAATATTAGGCGGTATTTATGTTATTGAGGCCGCTTCGGTCATTATCCAGGTGGGTTATTTTAAAAAGACGGGCGGCAAGCGTATTTTCCGCATGACGCCGATCCATCATCATTTTGAACTGGGCGGCTGGAAGGAAACCAAGGTTGTGAAAATATTTGCCGGCAGCAGTTTGCTGCTGGGTTTAGTGGGCATCGGTTTATGGTGCCTTGGAAACGGAGGCGGCTGCTAATGGCTAAGGCGGTTTTGGTATACGGTACCGGTATCAGTGGCTGCGGCGCTGCTGACGCGCTGGCTAAACAGGGGCGCAAAGTGCTTTTATACAATGATAAGCCGGCGCAGGTCGACGAGGAGCTATTGGCGTTGCTGGCTAAACAGGGCGGCGGTTTGTTTTGCGGCAACGGCGCGGCGCTGCTGCCGGAGGTAGAGCAGATTGTGCTGTCACCGGGTATTCCCCTGTCTAATCCGCTGACGGATACAGCGGCAGCTTCGGGTATCGAGGTCATCAGCGAGGTGGAGGCGGCTTACCGAGGTTACAAGGGGCATATTATCGGTATCACTGGGACTAATGGTAAGACTACTACGACTACTTTGATAGGTGAGATGCTGGAGACTTTGCCGGTGCAGACTGCTGTCGGCGGCAATATCGGCCAGGCCTTGTCTAAAGAGGTGGAAAACCTGAATGCTGACGCCTGGCTGGCAGCAGAGCTTTCGAGCTTTCAGCTGGAGGGTGTGCGCGATTTCCGCCCGGATGTGGCGGTTATTTTGAATTTGACGCCTGACCATTTAGACCGCCATCATACGATGGAGGCTTACGGTGAGGCGAAACGCAATATTTTTAAAAACCAGACCAGCGAGGATATCGCGGTTTTGAATTATGACGACCCTACTGTGCGCAGCTGGGGTGAGCTGGCGCCATCGAGGGTGTGCTGGTTCAGCCGCAGGGAGCAGCTCAATCAGGGTGTGTATTTGAATGGCGGTAATTTTATGATCGCCTGGGACAGGCAGTTATATACTGTCTGCCATAAAAAAGACCTGCGGGTATTTGGCGGGCATAACGAAGAAAATGTACTGGCAGCTATAGCGGCGTGTTTTTTTGCCGGAGTTGCCGTTGAAGATATGAAGAAGGTGCTACTGGACTTTAAAGGTGTGGAGCATCGGCTGGAATATGTTATGACGGTTGGCGGTGTGCCTTATTATAATGATTCTAAGGCTACTAATCCCGATTCGACGATTAAGGCATTGGAGGCTTTTGACGGGCATATCATTCTGCTGGCAGGCGGGCATGATAAAATGACTGAACTGGAGCCGATGATGAAGCTGGTGCAGGCTAAAACTGATGTGCTGATTTTACTGGGCGAGGCTAAGGAACGATTTTATGAAGCAGCGGTAGCGGCAGGTGTGCAGGATATCAGAAAAGTGGCTACGATGGACGAAGCGGTGCAGCTGGCTCACGCAATAGCATCGACGCCGCAGGTGGTGCTGCTTTCACCGGCCTGCTCGTCTTATGATATGTTTAAAAATTTCCCGGCGCGCGGCTGTTATTTTAAAGAGCTGGTCGCGGCATTGCCCAAGTAAAGGCTAGGAGGAAAGACCGTGAAAGTTATACTTTCGGGAGGCGGTACGGGCGGGCACATTTACCCGGCTCTGACTATTGCCGACCAGATCAAAGCGCTCCGTCCTGATGCGGAGATCACTTTTGTGGGAACAAGGCAGGGGCTGGAGAAGGATATAATTCCCCGCTATGGCTATAAACTGGAATTTATTGACGTGGCAGGCTTCAAACGCAGTTTGAGCTTTGATACGCTGCGTTCTGGCGTTAAGCTGATGCAGGGCTTAAAAGATGCCTACAGTCTGCTGGACAGGCTGAAACCTGACCTGGTTATCGGTACCGGAGGTTATGTCTGCGGGCCGATCGTCTTTTTAGCGGCGCTGAAGGGCATTCCTGCCTGTATTCAGGAGCAGAACGCGATGCCGGGTGTGACCAATAAGATTTTGGCACGTTATGTGAAAAAGGTGTTTTTAGGTTACGGTGAGGCTGAAAAATATTTCGGCGGTTCGTCGAAAAAGATTTTTACCGGCAACCCGATCCGCAGTGAGATCATGCAGAATAAACGCAAGGACGCTGTTGTGGAAATGGGTCTGGACCCGGGCAAGAAAACGATTTTGGTATCGGGCGGCAGCCGGGGAGCGCGCAGTATCAATAACGCTATGCAATATGTGGAACGCGAACTTTCAGGCCGCTCTGACGTGCAGGTGATGCACGCTACGGGCGAAGTGAATTACGAATTTTATATGTCGGAAATAAAGAAGGGCGGACCGCTGGAGGATAATATCATTATCCGGCCGTATCTGCATAATATGCCGATGGCTTTGGCTGCGGCAGACTTGGCGGTGTTCCGTGCCGGCGCTATTGGTTTAGCGGAGCTTGCGGCAAAGGGTGTGCCGGCGATTTTGGTGCCGTACCCTTATGCGACTGCCAACCATCAGGAGTTCAATGCCAAGGCTGTGGAAGCAGCCGGAGCGGCGAAAGTCATTTTGGATAAAGATTTGACAGGTGAGAATTTGCTGGAAGAGATAGAGAAATTACTGATCAGCGATAACGGGCTGCAGGCTATGAAAAAGGCCGCAAAAAGCTTGGGAAGACCTGATGCGGCGGCGGAGATCGCGCAGCAGGCGCTGAATATGGTAAGAAAATGACGGAGGAGGGCTTTTAGTGCTTAAAGGTCTGCAAAACATTCATTTTATCGGTATCGGAGGAGCCGGTATGAGTGCTATTGCGCATGTGCTGCTCAAACGGGGCTATCAGGTATCAGGGTCTGACCTGAATGCCGGCCATATGGGGGCGAAGCTTGCTCAAGACGGCGCTTTGGTTTATATGGGTCATGCCGAATGCCAGGTCGACGGTATCGACGCCGTAGTCATATCCACCGCTATCCATCAAAACAACCCCGAGCTGATGGAGGCTAAAAAACGCAATTTACCTATTCTGCATCGCTCTGACGTTTTGGCTGAGATCATCAACCACGCCGACGGCGTGGCTGTGGCAGGCGCGCATGGTAAAACTACTACCAGCGCTATGATTTCCTGTATTGCTGCGGCGTCAGAGGTAGATCCTACGATCATCATCGGCGGCGAGGTGGGCAGCCTGGGCGGTAACGCACGTAATGGCTCCGGCCCGTATGTGATCGCCGAAGCTGATGAGAGTGACGGATCTTTTTTGAAGTTTTATCCTAAATACGCTGTCGTGACGAATATCGAAAATGATCATATGGATCATTATGGCAGTGAAGAAAATATCTATCTGGCCTTCAAACAGTTCCTGGGGAACATTAAAGAGGGCGGCGCTGCTATTTTGTGCATGGACAGTCCGAAGCTGCGGAAGCTGGCTGAAGAAACGGATGTGCCAGTTATCAGCTATGGTTTGGAAAATGAAGCGGCCCGTTATCAGGCCAGGAATGTAGAGTACAGCGTTAGCGGGACCAGCTATGATTTATATGTGGATGATACCCTGGTGAGCAGGGTGGAGCTGATCGTGCCGGGGCAGCATAATGTGCTGAACTCTCTGGGAGCGATCGCTACGGCGCAGGCGATGGAGATACCGCTTGACTGCATACTGCCGGCGCTGAAGACGTTTAGCGGCGCCAGACGGCGTTTTGAAACTAAGGGCCGTGTGGACGATATCTGGGTGGTAGACGATTATGCCCACCATCCGACGGAGATAGGCGTGACTTTGAAGGCCGCGCGCCAGACACAGCCGAAACGGCTGATCTGTGCTTTTCAGCCGCATCGTTATACACGCACTAAGCTGCTGTTTGAAGAATTCAGTCGCTGCTTTGCTGATTGCGATCAGCTGATACTGACAGATATTTATTCTGCCGGTGAGTTCCCTATCGATGGTGTGAGCGGTGCTTCGTTGGCAGACGCTGTAACGGCGGCCACTAAGCAGCAGGTTACTTTTATCCCTACTTTGCCTAAGGTAGAGGAGTATCTGTTTAGTATTGCCGAACCGGGCGATCTGATTATGACTGTCGGCGCCGGTGATATTTTTAAGGTCGGCGAAGAACTTGTCAGCGAACTGGAGAGAGGTAGATAATGATGAATAAAAATGATGTTGTCGCAGTCGTTATGGGCGGACCTTCGGCAGAGCGCGAGGTTTCGCTGGTAACAGGAGCCGCTATTGCAGGCGCGTTGCGTGAAAAGGGCTACAATGTGACAGAAATAGATCTGGACCCGAAAAAACTGGCGGAGCAGCTGGAAAAATGCGGCGCTAAGGTGGTGTTCAACGCTGTGCACGGTTTGTACGGTGAAGACGGCCGCTTGTCAGCTGTGCTGGAAATGCTGGGGATACCTTATACAGGTTCCGGTATGCTGGCCAGTGCCTGGGCAATGGATAAGGCGGTTTCTAAACGTGTTATGCAGGCTGCTGGCATCCCTACTCCGGCTTCGCTGATTTTTATCAAAGGAGAAGAGTGCGATTACCGCGCCCGGATTATGGAAACTTTTGAAAAACTGCCTGTAGTTATTAAACCTGCTACGCAGGGCTCCAGTATCGGCGTAGAGATCGTGAAAGACGAAGCCGAGATTGCTGAGGCTATGGAAAAAGCTTTTACTTATTCCCGTGAGGTTGTGGCAGAGGAGTTTATCAGCGGCAAGGAGCTGACTGTGGCAATAATGCAGGACAAAGGCGAGCTGACGGCGCTGCCTGTTATCAATATCGTGCCCCATTCCGGCGTGTACGATTTCCATTCTAAATATACTAAAGGCGAAACGGAATATCTGGTTCCGGCGCCGCTCGACGAGGCTACTACCAGACAAGTGCAGGAGATAGCGCTGTCAGCTTATAAGATTTTAGGTTGCAGCGGTGTTGCCCGTGCTGACGTGATGCTGGATGCTGAGGGCAAAGGTTATGTGCTGGAAGTGAATACTGTGCCCGGCATGACGGCTACAAGTTTGGTGCCGCAGGCTGCTGCCGCGGTGGGAATTTCGTTCCCGGAACTGTGCGAGAGGATATTACTGTCGGCATCTTTGGACGATAAATAAGTAAGAGAAAATTTTTAGAGAATGAAGTGAGGTGAGAAAGGTGCAGTCGACCCGTGACCGTTTACGAAAAGAGCGTAGAAGGCGTCGAGTGCGCCTTTTGCGGTTCATCTGCTTTTGTATAGTGTGCGTTGCCCTGCTGGCTGCTGGCTGGCAGTGGGTGCGTCAGCCCGGTTTTGCTTTTGGCAGTATTAATATCGAGGGCAGCGACAAGGTAAGCACGAAGGATATTTTACAGATCACCGGCGCACAGGAGCCGGTAAACCTGTTCGTCATATCTCCCTGGCAGGTGGAGAAGGCGCTGACCCACGACGTAAGGTTTGAAAAAGCCGATGTTGCCTACAGCTGGCCCGGCGTGATGCGGGTAAAGATTACTGAAAGACGCCCGGCCATTTATCTGGCATGCTCGTACAAGGGCTATGCCAAGGTCGATTATAACGGCGTGGTGATGCAGGTCAGCGACGGTATCAAGGATGCCAATGCTCCGATTTTATCTGGTGTGGTGACTGGCAATATTTACTTCGGCGATAAGATTACCGAAAAACAGGTACAGGTGATATTGGAATTTTTGAGCCAGCTGGACAGCGATGTAGTTGCCCATATTTCCGAGATCGCTGTAGACAAGGATAGTAATGTAAAGTTTTATCTGCAGTATGGTTATCCCATTTTATTAGGCAATGTTTATAATATTATGGATAAAATTAATTTATTTGTTACTGTTTTTAATGAAATAAAAGCAAAAAATATCAGGGCGGAATTTATTGACTTGACATTTACGAAGCCATATATTAAATTGAAACAGTAACACAGTAATAAATATTACGGAGGATAAAATGTTTGCGAACAAACATGCAAAAATTCTTGTTGCACTGGTTTGCGCCGTACTCGGTTTTATGTTGGCTACGCAGTTTAAAACTACCGAACGCCAAAAGACTATCAACATTCAACGTGCTGAGGATTTATCCGACCGTTTGAAAGCAGTAGAAAAAGAACGCGACGGTTTAGCGAAAGAATTAGAAAAGCTGCAGGCTAAAGCAGGCGACGAGGTTATTGCTCAAGAAATAACCCGCTTAAAAGCTTTTTCCGGAGATCTGGAGCTGCACGGCAAAGGCATTAAGCTGGTGCTGGACGACAGCAAGATCGCCAGCAAGCCGGGCGAAAACCCTAATTTGTATATAATCCATGACGACGATCTGCTGCGGGTTATCAACGAGCTGCGGGCTGCCGGAGCAGAAGCGATTGCTGTCAACGGCGAACGGATAGTTGCCATGAGCGAGATCCGCTGCGCGGGACCGACGCTGTCGGTTAATAATAATCGTTCGGCGCCGCCTTATGTGATCCAGGCCATCGGTAATCCGAATAATTTGGAAAGCGCGCTCAAGCTGCGCGGCGGTGTACTGGAAAACTTTAAATTTTGGGGCATCCAGGCCGATTTAAGTCAGTCTGACGATATAGTGATACCGGCGTTTAAAGGCCGTCGCAGTTTTGAATATGCGAAAGTTGTAGAAGGCCAAGCTTCCGAAGCAGAAAAGGAGGCGGCAAAAAAATGATTTTTTATGTTATTGCCGGTTTGGCGGCAGGTATTTTGGCAGGGATGTATTTTCCGGTGAATATACCGCCTGAGTACGGTAAAATGCTTTCTGTGGCTTTGATGGCGGCGCTGGATACTGCTTTTGGCGGTGTTCGGTCGAGTATGGAAGGTTTGTATGATAATATGGTATTTATCACGGGCTTTTTTACTAATGCTATCTTGGCAGCCTTTTTATGCTATGTCGGTATGATTTTGGGAATAGACTTGTATTTGGTAGGTATTTTGATTTTTGGTATGCGTATTTTCCAAAACTTGGCAGCTATCAGGCATTTATTTCTGAAAAAATAAATTTTTTTTTATAAAAAGCAGGAAAAAAGACTATTAATGTTGAATGTAAAATGTCAATGGTTTTGATTTTTTATTTTTACCCAAATACATAAGGGGGAGCACAATACGATGTTTGAAGAATTTGAAGAGAAAAGTTTTGAAAATTTAGCCAATATAAAAGTTATCGGTGTCGGCGGCGGCGGCAACAATGCTGTCAACAGGATGATTTCGGCCGGTGTCCAGGGCGTGGAATTTATTTCCGTCAACTGTGACGCACAGGCGTTGCTACTTTCCAAAGCTCCCAACCGTATCCAGATCGGTGAGAAACTGACTAAAGGCCTTGGCGCAGGCGCTAATCCTGAAGTTGGCGAGAAGGCTGCGGAAGAATCCAGAGATCAATTGCTGGAATCGCTGCGCGGCGCTGATATGGTTTTTGTAACCGCAGGTATGGGCGGCGGTACCGGTACTGGTGCTGCACATATCGTTGCTGAATGTGCTAAAGAAATCGGCGCTCTGACTGTAGGCGTAGTTACCAAACCGTTTTCTTTTGAAGGCAAGCGCCGTATGACGCAGGCCGAAAACGGTATCGTTAATTTGAAAGATAAAGTTGATACTTTGATTACTATACCCAACGATCGTTTGCTGCAGGTAATCGACCGTCGTACTTCTATGCTCGATGCGTTCCGTATCGCCGATGACGTTTTGCGTCAAGGCGTGCAGGGTATTTCCGACCTGATCGGTGTGCCCGGCCTGATCAATGCCGACTTTGCCGACGTGAAAACCATCATGTCCGACGCAGGTTCTGCTTTGATGGGTATCGGTACTGCTAAAGGCGAAGGCGGCGCACGCGCGGCTGCTGAAGCAGCTATTAAGAGTCCTTTGCTGGAAGCTTCCATCGAAGGTGCCCGCGGCGTTCTCTTCAATATTACCGGCGGCAAGGAACTGTCCCTGTTTGACGTTACCGAAGCCTCCAACATCATTACCGAAGCCGTTGATGCTGAAGCTAACATCATTTTCGGCGCTGTTATCAATGAAGAGCTGGAAGACGAGATCCGTGTTACGGTTATCGCTACCGGTTTTGAACGCAGAAATCCGGCTGTCGGCGCTCGTGGTGCCGCACGTCCCAGCTATAATAATGCTTATGCCCAGCAGCACGGCAGTGAAAAACAGCAGGCTGCTCCCGCACAGCAAACTCAGGCTACCTCTTATGGTTCCGGAGTTATCAAACCGCCTACTTCCGATACGGAAATTCCGCCTTGGATCCGCGGCTAAGACCAGACCTTTTGGCTCCCTTTGCTCTGCAAAGGGAGTTTTTTCTATATCTTGGGGAAATGCAAAGAAAAACAAAAGAAAAAACACAAGATATTGTTTGAATAAACAGAAAGTTATGATATAATAAAGGCGCTGATATAAATATAGCTGTAAAAGGAAGTGACGTTATGAAGTGTCCGTTTTGCTCTTACCGTGACAGTCGCGTGGTAGATTCCCGTGCAGTGGATGATGGTGTTTCCATTCGCCGCCGCCGTGAATGTCCCGATTGTGGACGCAGGTTCACCACTTACGAAAAATATGAAGAAACGCCACTGGTGGTAAGTAAAAAAGATAGCCGCCGTGAATTGTTCGATGCTAAAAAGCTTTTGAACGGCTTGATCAAGGCTTTCGAGAAACGGCCTATTTCTTACGAAAAGATCCAGGAGATCGCCGAACATATCGAGCGTGAACTGCGTATGCGCGGTGAAGCCGAGATCAGGAGCGAGGTCATTGGCGAAGCGGTAATGAACCATCTGGAACAAACAGACCAGATCGCTTATGTGCGGTTTGCTTCAGTATACAGGCAGTTTGCCGACGTCAATAATTTTATGCAGGAATTACAGCGTATTATAAAAAACAATGAAACGATCGATCGGAGTGATAAGGAATGATGATTCGCAAACGTGATGGCAGGTTGGTGGAATTTGACGAAACCAAGATCACCGACGCTATTTTTGAAGCTGCCAAATCGGTAGGCGGTGCTGACAGACAGCTGGCAATGGAGCTGACGCTGAATGTTTTGAAAGATTTGAAAAATGAAAACAAACAGTCTGTAGATGTTGAACATATTCAGGATATGGTAGAGAAGGTGCTGATCGAAAGCGGCCACGCCCGTACTGCCAAATCATATATTTTATACAGGGCTAGAAGGACGGGGATGCGCAGTTCGCGCAGCGCCTTGATGGATACTGTTGCGGAGATTCTGAAGGAAACTGACCGCGATAATGCGAATATTTCCAATTCTCCTTCCGCTAAAATGCTGCAGATAGCTTCGGCTGCCAGCCGTGAGTTCTATCTGAACCGGCTGATACCTGAAGATATGGCTACTGCCCATAAACGCGGCGATATCCACATCCACGATCTTGATTTTTATGCTAAGACTTTGAACTGTTTGAATATTCCGCTGGGACGTTTGCTGAAAAGCGGTTTCAATAACGGGCATGGTTTTATTCGCCCGCCCAGACGCCCTGGTTCTGCCACTGCTTTAGCAGCGATCATCCTGCAAAGTTCGCAGAACGATATGTTCGGCGGCCAGTCTTTCGGTTATTTTGATTCTGATATGGCTCCGTTTATGGAGGGTGCTTCCGAGGAGGAAGTGTTCCAGGCGATGGAAGCCCTTGTTTATAACCTGAACAGTATGCATTCCCGTGCCGGCGCGCAGGTGCCGTTTTCCAGCCTGAATTTGGGCCTGGATACTTCGGAGAATGGCCGTAAGGTGACTCGTAATTTGCTGAAAGCTTATGGCAAAGGATTGGGACGCGGCGAAAACCCTATTTTTCCTAACGTCATCTTCCGTGTCAAACGCGGCGTAAACCTGGATAAGGGCGATCCGAACTATGACTTGTTCCAGCTGGCTATTTCGGTTGCTGCTAAGCGTTTGAACCCTACATTCAGCTTTATGGACACCTCTTTTAACAAACCGTATGGCGGCGACGTGGCTTATATGGGCTGCCGTACTCGTGTTATAGCTAACCGTGTAGGACCCGAGATCACCGAAGGCCGCGGCAATCTTTCTTTCACTACTATCAATTTACCGCGTCTGGCGATCAAGGCTGAACGCAATCTCGATACATTCTACCGTCTACTGGATGATTTACTGGATCTGGTAAGAGAGCAGCTTTATCACCGCTATAAAGTGCAGGCGGGCCTGAAGGTGCGCGACCTGCCGTTTTTGATGGGGCAGGGCCTGTATCTGGACAGCGATAAGCTGGCCAGCGACGACCGTATCGAAGAGGCGATCAAGCACGGTACTTTGGGCGTAGGCTTTATTGGCCTGGCCGAGACACTGACAGCTTTGCTCGGCTGCCATCATGCGCAGAGCGAGGAAGCGCAGAAACTGGGTGAAGATATCATCGGGCATATGCGCGATAAGGTAGACGGTATGGCTGATAAATATGATTTGAATTACAGCTTTATCGCGACTCCTGCCGAAGGGTTATCCGGACGCTTTATCCGTATGGACCGCAACGAATATGGCATTATTCCGGGTGTTACGGACAAGGCTTATTATACTAATTCGTTCCATGTTCCTGTTTCTTATCCCATCAGCGCTTTTGAGAAGATGCGTTTAGAGGGTGCTTATCATAAGTTCACTAACGGCGGCCATATCAGCTATGTTGAGTTCGCTTCTTCCCCGGTGCATAATTTAGGCGCCGTCGAGGATGTGCTGCGCCATATGCTGGAATGCGACTGCGGTTATGTAGGCATTAATTTCCCCATCGATTATTGTGAGGAGTGCGGCTATACCGGCATTATCGACAGCGATTTTTGCCCTGTCTGCGAAAAGGCTCTGACCCAGAGCTTCCGCCGTGATAACTGCTGCACAGAATAGGAGGGCCTATGTTACAGGTAGCCGCTATTTTAGAAGAGTCTATCGTTGATGGTCCGGGTATCAGAACAGTGATTTTTTTGCAGGGCTGTCCCCGGCATTGCGAAGGCTGCCATAATCCTAACCTGCTGCCTTTTACAGGTGGGATGGAGTACACTGCACGGCAGCTGGCGGATGAGGTTTTTGCCAAAATAACGCCTCTGCACAGAGGCATCACTTTAAGCGGCGGCGATCCGCTGGCTCAGCCGGAGGCAGTGCTGGAGTTCCTGCGTATCGTGCACAGTGAAAAGCCTAAGCTTACTGTCTGGTGTTATACCGGTTATTGCTATGACGAGGTTAAGGATTATCCACTATTGGCCGAGATCGACGTTTTAGTAGACGGGCCGTTCATTCTGGCACAGCGTAATCTGGATCTGCCTTTTAGGGGGTCGGATAACCAGCGCCTGATCGATGTACCGGAGACAAGGGCAGCGGGCAGTGTGGTTGAGGTAAATTTGTAAAGCATATTTGGAGGAGTTGGAATGTTGCTGAAATTATTGCAGGACGGTTTTGGTAATGCTATGGATTTGAATTGTGCGGAAAAGATATTGTATGGCGCTAACTGGGCCTACGATATGAAGCTGCCTGCGGAAGCGCTGAAGCTTGCTGCCGGGTTTGGTGGCGGTATGGGCATTGAAAGCAGCTGTGGCGTCATTACCGGCGGCGTGATGGTGCTGAGCAGCCTGTACGTGAAGCGCAATGGACATGAGAGCGGCAGGATCAAGGCTTTGGAAAAAGAATTTATTGAAACGTTTACCCAAGAGATGGGCTCTATCGATTGTTCCAGCCTGAAGGCTAAATACCGCAATGACGAGATCAAATGCAATCTGGTTATTTTTAAAGCGGGCGAGATTTTAGACCGGATGGTAGAACGTGAAGGTTTGAAGTAAATATTAAAAGCTCCGGCTGCATTTATTTGCGGACGGAGCTTTTGCATAGTTAAAGGCAGCTTCCTGGAAGCTGCCTTTTTTGTTTTAAATTTTAACGATGTAGGGGGCCAGGTCGATTTTATTTTTTTGCAGGCCGGTTGCTAAAAGAAAGTCCTGCGTATCATTCAAATCTTTGATATCAGCCGTTTTTATTTCCGGGTCGAAGTCGTACCAGGGTGCCATCACTGCCACGTCATCAGGGGTCAGTCCGGTCGCCTGAGCGGTAAAGTCGTAGGCTTTAGACTGCTCTTTTGCAAGATAGGCGATATTTTCTTTGTGGGCAGCCAGGTAACGCTTAATAATGTCAGGATTATTTTTGACCAGGTCGCCGCGGGCCGCGATGACGATTGTGGCATCGACCAGGCCTTCGCCGCTGGTGATGATATGCGCGCCTGCTTTTTGGGCACGCAGTACGTCGGAGCCGGCTACGAGTGCCGCATCGACGTTACCGTTTAGCATGGCGTTGACAGAAGGGGGTATATCCATGGACAGCAGTTCAACAGCGTCAGGCTTTAGCCCATCTTTAGCCAGAGCGGCGATAAGGATCTGATGCAGGATGGTGCCCTTAGGCCCGGCAACCTTTTTGCCTGCCAGATCGGCAGCCGTTTTGATGGACGGGTCTTTAGCCATAATGTTGAAGGCCTTGGGCGCGCGGCTGTAGATGCCGACTATCTTGAGATCGACACCATTAGAGGCTGCTAAAATAGCCGATGTGCCTCCAAGTGCGCTGCAAATATCAAGGCTGCCTGCTGCCAGCGCCTCGGTCTGCTTGGCGCCGGAATTGATCTCTGGGAAGGAAACTTTGGTGTCAGTCTTGGCAAATTCTTTGCTGACTGTTTGCAGGTTTTTATCGATGATGGAAGGGATGTTGAGGGGCGATTTGACGTAGGTGATCTTAAGTTCTTTAGGAGCCGTGGCTTTAGGTTCGGCTGGTTTGGCACCGCCGCAGCCTAAAATACCGAAGCTGAGGGCGGCAAGGCAACACCCGACCGCTAATTTTGGGAGAAGTTTGTTATGGAACATCACGATTACCACCTTATAAATTTAATTTTCAATAGCGTCCAGGATTTGCTGACGCAGCTGCTGGAACGGCAGCGAAGCAGCCTGACGCGGATAGGCAAGATCTATGGGAAGGTCATTTTTGACGCTGCCGTTTTGCATAACTAAAATACGCTGGCCCAAAAGCAGAGCTTCTTCAACGTCGTGGGTGACGAAGATGACGCTTTTTTGCTGTTTCCGGAATAGTTCCAGCAGCATTTTTTGCAGCCCCTGGCGCGTAAAATAATCTAAAGCGCTGAAGGGTTCGTCCATCAGGATCAGATCGGGATTTTGAAACAGGGTACGTCCTAATGCCGCGCGCTGTGCCATGCCGCCTGACAGTTGCGCTGGGTAGGCTTTTTGGAAGGCCTGGAGTCCTAACAGGCCCAGTAATTTCTCCGAGGGTGAATGCGGCAGAGCAGGGTCACTTTGTGCTGCAAAGGCGATGTTTTCACTAACGGTCAGCCAGGGCATCAGCCGAGGCTCCTGAAAAACAAACCCGATCTTGGCGGCTTTTTCATAGGTGATGGTGCCGGAGGTAGCCGGCTCTAAGCCTGCCAGTAAACGCAGCAGGGTAGTTTTGCCGCAGCCGCTTTTGCCGACGATGCAGGTAAAGCTGTTTTCCGAAAAAGAGAGTTCGGCTTCCCGCAGAGCGTAGACTGTACCTGAGGCAGTAAGATAGCTTTTGGTGAGGGCGGTTGTTTTAAGCAGCATGTTCTTCACCTGCCTTTACGTTCCAGGGCAGCAGTTTATTGGTCAGTGCCAAAAACAGCCAGTCGATAAGGCTGCCAACGATGCCGATGGCGAACAGCCCGACTAAAACGATATCTGGCCGCGACATCTGTTCGGCGTCCAGGATCATATAACCGATGCCGGAGGAGGCTGCGATCAATTCGGCGCCGATAAGAGCACGCCAGCTGTAACCCAGCGAAAGTTGCAGGCCGACGGCGATGGATGGCAGTGCGGCAGGTAATTGGATCAGCCTGGCCTGCTGCCAGGCTGTAAAATGCAGCGAAGTACCTACTTCCAATAGTTTGCGGTCGCAGCCCTTGATACCGCTGTAGGTGTTTAAGAACAGAGGAAAGAAAGAGGCCAAAAAGATAATAACCAGCTTGGAGCCTTCGTCGATGCCGAACCATAAAATGATCAGGGGGATAGCTGCCAGAGGAGGTACATGGCGCAGAAATTCCAGCACTGGCCAGCAATAGGCCTGGAAGCTGCTGCTGCGTCCACAGAGAATACCCAAAGGGATGGCGACGAGCACCGAGCAGAAAAAGCCGCCGGCTACCCGCTGCAAGCTTATCCAAAGATGCTGCCAAAGCATCCCGCCTGCAATCAGTTCAGCCGCGGTTGATGCTGTTGCGGCAGGACTGGGCAGCAGGTAGGGACTGAATATCTGCCGGGCTGTTATCAGATACCATAATAAAAGTAATACAAACGGCAAAATCAATCCGTTTCTCCATGTGCGCATAAGTCTCTCCTAATAAATAGCTATTGTTGATTTTACTTTAAGACAAATCAACTTGATTGTCAATATTTGGTGGTAGTTTGTGAGGAAAATTAAAGATGTATCTGAGGAAAAGATCAAAACGTCAATGCAATAATGAGAATTTAATATAGCGCAAACGCGGTTATGTCTTGTGGGGGGGTACTGCTGTGCTATAATATATAGAGAGAAAAGGCTGGACGGAAATAACGGCCTAAGAGGTGCGGCAAGATGATTTATCAAAAAGTAACAACGGGTTCAGGGCGCTGCCTGCTGTTGGTAAGGAAAACTGAAAATGAGCATGGCTTTGAGCTTTGGCGCCGCAGCGAACGCTGCTGGTATCGTTTTGATAATAATGACACGGACTATTTTAAAAATGTCTTGGATATTAGAGGTGAGGTTGTGGATATCAGCGAAGCAGAAGCCAGGGTAATAATGGAAACAGCAGAAGAACGGGCTTAAATATAGAAAGCTGGCATCAGATTTATGATGCCAGCTTTCTATATTTAAGCTAAATTTTTTAAGCGTTCAACAACGGGTTCCAGTGCTGTTGCATGATAGGTTTCGATGCGGCCTGCATCACAGGCGGTGGCAAGCTCCGGGTCTATCGGAAGCTTAGCCAGAACATCGAGCCCATAAGCTGCGGCAGCGTCTTCGATATGGCTGGGACCGAAAATTTGATATTCCTTGTCGTTGTCGGGACATTTGAAATAGGAGTAATTTTCGATCAGTCCCAGAATGGGGATGTTCATCAATGACGCCATTTTTACGGCTTTGCCGACGATCATGGAAACTAATTCCTGCGGCGAGGTGACGATAATGATACCGTCGATGGGGAGTGACTGAAAAATTGTTAAGGGAACATCGCCGGTTCCCGGCGGCATATCGATGAACATATAGTCGATATCTGTCCAGATGACGTCGCTCCAAAACTGTTTTACCGTACCGGCAATGATCGGGCCACGCCAAACTACAGGGTCGGTTTCGTCGTTCAAAAGCAGGTTGGTCGAGATGATCTCGATGCCGCTGGCCGTTTGCATGGGCAGCAGTCCGATCTCGGTAGCATTGGCTTTGCCGTGCAGGCCAAAAGCCTTAGGGATAGAGGGGCCGGTGATATCGGCATCTAAAACCGCTGTTTTGTAGTTAGCCTTTTGCATTGCTGAGGCTAAAAGCGAGGTGACGACTGATTTACCTACGCCGCCTTTACCGCTGACAATACCGATGACCTTTTTAACAGCGCTCATTTCGTGCAGCGGAGCAGAAAAATCAGGTGCGGTAGCATGATCACAATTTTCGCAGGATGTTTTATCGCAGCCTGCGTCAGAGCATTGACGTGTTTGTTCGGACATGGGACATTCCTCCAAGGGTGCTTATTTATTTTTTTGCAGGGCGCTGCGCTGCAACCGCCGGCAGGTGGCACGGACACAATTTTGGTTATGTCCGTCGCAAAGGCGGAACTCGCCGCCTTCTATTGAAAGCTCCTTACCGTTGATAAGGGCGTCAGCCAGCTTGCGGCGCGCTTCTTCATAAATTTTCTGAACTGTGGTGCGTGCCACGTTCATGGCTCCGGCACAGGTTTCCTGGGTGCAGTTCTCCAGGTCCATCAACCGAATGGTTTCGTATTCGTCGATGGTCATGGTTATTTTCTCCTGGGGGTCAGCGCCTACAGGGGCAAAGGTTTTATTGAGCGGAAGCGAGCAGATCTTGCGCCATTTAATAGGTCTCGACACAGTAAGCCCTCCTTTCACAGGGGAGTCTGTTACTAAAGAATATCATAACGTCATTAACGACTTATGTCAATAAAGACGCTGCTTTTGGCAATTCACAAAAACGTATGTTTATGTTATAATCTATCGTAGTAAAGGTGTGATGAAGAAAGTGGATACGAAAGAAATTTGGGAGTTTTCCAGAAATTTCGTAAAACGTGAAGGTATTTTGGTACTGGCCTGCTGTTTGGCTGTGCTTTCGTCGCTGGTGGTGACCCCCAGGGCGGAATATATAGACTGGCATGTTTTAGTGCTTTTGTTTTGCCTGATGTTGGTGGTAGGTGGTTTTAAAAAACGACGGATACTGGACCACTGCGCTGTCTGGCTGTTACGGCGCTGCAATTCGCTGCGGCAGATAACGGCGGCGCTGCTGCTGGTCACTTTTGTCGGTTCGATGCTGGTGACTAACGATGTGGCTTTGCTGACTTTTGTTCCCCTGACTCTGATCATAGGCAGGGAAGTTGGGCTGGATGTGGCAAAAATCATCATTTGGCAGACTTTAGCCGCTAATCTTGGCAGTATGCTGACCCCCATGGGCAATCCACAGAATTTATTTTTATATGCCCGCTATGAGTTTGACAGCGTTAGTTTTTTACAGGTGACCTGGCTGCCGACTTTGCTGTCTGGTGCTTTGCTGGGCTTGCTGCTTTGGCGCCAGCAGAACAGGCCTTTAAAGGTGAATCTGGCGTCGGTGCAGGTAGAGCGCGGCTGGGGGCTGGGTATTTTAGACTTGTTATTTTTATTATGCGTGGCGTCGGTGTTCCGTTGGTTCGACCACTGGCTGCTGTTGGCGGTCACCGTTGCGGTGATCATGGCAATGGACCGCGGCCTGTTCAGGCAGATCGACTATTCACTGCTAGTAACTTTTTGCGGATTTTTTATTTTTATCGGCAATTTGACGCAGCTGGAGTTCATTGGCAGTATTCGTGACAGTGTTCTGGGTAGCGCTGCCGGAACCTATATTACAGGCATCCTCGCCAGCCAGTTCATCAGCAATGTGCCGGCGGCGATGCTGATGGCGGCCTTTACAGAGCAGCGTAAGGCGCTGCTGTTAGGGGTCAATATCGGCGGGCTGGGCACGCTGATCGCTTCGATGGCCAGCGTGATCTCATATAAGCTGTTTGCAGAAGCGCATCCTGCACAGATCAGGCAGTATTTGCTGCTGTTTTTATACTATAACGCGATCGGGCTGTTGCTGTTGGTTCCGGCCGTATATTTTTTATTGCTGTATTGAGAGGTTTAGTTATGCGTCGCTGGATCATGCATGTGGATATGGATGCTTTTTTTGCGTCTGTCGAACAATTTGATAATCCCGAGCTGCGGGGATTACCAGTTATTGTGGGTGGGCAGTCTGACAGGGGCGTGGTTTCGACCTGTTCTTATGAAGCCCGTGTTTATGGCGTACATTCGGCAATGCCGATGGTGGAAGCACGGCGCTTGTGCCCACAGGCTGTATTTTTACCGGGACGGATGAAACGCTACCAGGAGGTATCGCGGCAGATAATGGCTATTTTTAACGATTTTTCGCCGCTAGTGGAGCCACTTTCTGTGGACGAGGCCTTTATGGATATTTCGGGGATGGAGCGTTTATCCGGGTCTGAGCAGGCTATCGGCATTAAAGTGAAAGCTGCGATCAAAGCGGCGACAGGCTTGACGGCGTCTGTGGGTATCGCTCCCAATAAATTTTTGGCCAAGCTGGCTTCGGATATGCAAAAGCCGGACGGGCTGGTGGTTATTAGAGCCGAGGACGCAGAAGCGTTGCTCAGGCCACTGCCGGTGCGGCGTATTTTTGGTATCGGTCGCCGAGCGGAGCAGGCCTTGCTGCAGTTTGGTATAGCGACTATCGGACAGATCGCTGATGCAGACATACATATTTTGCAGAAGGCTTTGGGCAGCAGTGCAGCTACCGTTAAACAGCTGGCGCATGGACTGGACGACAGGCCGGTGCTGAACAGCTCTGCGGCTAAATCTATCGGTAAGGAATGCACTTTTACGCATGATCTGTATACGGAGGAAGAGCGGCGGCATGCGGTATTGGATTTGTGTGGACGTGTTGGTTGGCGGCTGCGCCGAAGCGGCGTAGTTGGTTATACAGTGACATTGAAGGTAAAATTTGCCTCTTTTAAAATCATTACACGCAGTATTACGGCAGAAGGGCCTATTAGCTATGATGAAGAGATATTTACTTTGGTGCAGAAGCTGATGCAGGAAGTAAAATGGACCGAGGGCGTAAGGCTTTTAGGTGTTAGTGTAGCGCATTTAGAACCGGCGGGGGCAGTGCCGATTTTGGGATTTGCCGAAGATGAGCGGCTGGAGAAGCGTAATAAAGCAGTTGATAAAATAAAATCAAAGTTTGGTGAAGAAATCATAAAACGCGGCCTATAAGGCTGCGTTTTATTTTGCATATAAATAACATATGCTTTAAAATACAAAATATGTGGTTAAATAAATTAGAAAACAACAAAATGTAGTAGATGTTACACAAACGATTGTTGACATATGCCGAAAAACAATTATAATCATAGTTAAAAGAGTGGCGCTGATTCCGGCAGCCGCATCAAAAAAATAATAAAGGAAGTGTAAGTAATGCAAGAGAATTTATTGAAAGAATATGGTTTATATATCAACGGTGAATGGAGACAGGCTTCTGACGGAGCTACTTTTAATTCGACCGATCCCGCAACCGGAGCACATTTGGCTGTTTGTGCCGAAGCGACTAAAGCAGATGTTGATGCTGCCGTAAAAGCTGCCCAGGCTGCTTTTGAAACATGGAAGGACACTACGGTGCAGCAGCGTGCTGAGATCCTGACTAAAATCGCTGATATCATCGACGCTAATGCAGCACATCTGGCAAAAGTGGAATCTATGGACAACGGCAAACCGTTGCGTGAAACTTCCGGTATTGATATCCCCATGTCAGCCGATCATTTCCGTTATTTCGCAGCGGCTATCAGAACCCAGGAAGGCACGGCGACCATGCTGGATAACAATACTATGAGCTTGGTGCTGCATGAGCCGCTGGGTGTTGTCGGACAGATCATCCCCTGGAACTTCCCGTTTTTGATGGCGGCCTGGAAACTGGCCCCGGCTTTGGCTGCAGGCGATACGATCGTTATCAAACCTTCCAGCCAGACCTCGCTCAGTATTTTGGAGCTGGCAAGACTGCTGGAAGGCGTACTGCCGAAAGGTGTACTGAATATCATCACCGGCAAAGGTTCCAGATCCGGTAACGATATCCTTGAGCATCCGGGCTTTGCCAAGCTGGCCTTTACAGGTTCTACAGAAGTAGGCCGTTCTGTTGCCGAAGCTGCGGCGGAAAAACTGATCCCGGCTACTTTAGAGCTGGGTGGTAAATCGGCTAATATCTTCTTCCCCGATTGCAATTGGGACTTGGCAATGGAAGGCTTGCTACTTGGCATCCTCTTCAATCAGGGGCAGGTTTGCTGCGCCGGTTCCCGCGTCTTTGTCCACGAATCAATTTATGATAAATTCGTAAAAGAGGCGGCAGAGCGTTTTGCCAAAGTAAAAGTTGGCCTGCCACTTGATAAAGGTGTGCAGATGGGTGCGCAGATCGATGCTAATCAGGTCAAAAAGATTTTGAGCTACATCGACATCGCTAAAGAAGAAGGCGCTACTATTGCCTGCGGTGGTTACAAACTTACTGAAAACGGTTTGGATAAGGGCAACTTCGTTGCACCTACTCTGATTACTAATGTTTCTAATGATATGCGCGTTGCCCAGGAAGAAATTTTCGGGCCGGTCGCCGTTGTTATCAAATTTAAAGATGAAGCGGACGTTATCAGGATGGCTAACGAAAGCATCTATGGTTTGGGCGGCGCTGTCTGGACTCAGGATATCAACCGCGCGATCCGCGTTGCTAAAGCGGTACAAACAGGCAGAATCTGGGTCAACACTTATAATGCCATCCCGGCCGGCGCTCCCTTTGGCGGCTATAAACAATCCGGTATCGGCCGTGAGACTCACAAGGTTATGTTGGACCATTACAGCCAGACTAAAAATATTATGATCAATATTTCGGAAAAAACCTTAGGTTTGTACGAATAAATAAGGTAATAAAAAAGCCGACTGCTTAGCAGTCGGCTTTTATTTTGTATGAAAGTTTTTTAAAAAGCGGTGTTGATAAAGCTTGCCATAGCGCTGGAATTCATAGAACCGATATGGCTTTCTAAAAGATTGCCTTCAGCATCTATCATATAGCTGGCAGGAATAGCCTGAACAGAATAAGCAGAAGCGGAGGAACCATTATTGTCGAGCATAACGGGAAAAGTCAAAGCATGATTTTCCATAAAAGCAGCGACGTCGTTTTTTTCACCATCAACATTGATGATTACGAAATGGACTTTATCACCGTATTTAGCATACATTCTCTGGATATCGGGCATTTCGCCTACACAGGGAGGGCACCAGGTGGCCCAGAAATTGATGAAAACAGGCTTGCCTTTGAGAGAGGCCAGGCTGACATTGTTGCCCTGCATATCAGTAACAGTGAAAGCTGGTGCTGGATTAGTACCGGCATTTGCTACATGGGGCAAATCAAGGAAGTGTACGCCGCTGACAGCGATGGCGGTAAGAAGGACAACGCCCAGGATGATTTTTTTGAGTGTGCTCATAATAGTACCTCGCTTAGTAAATTTTGATATATCATAATAAGCTTTGTTAAAGTATAACAAAGAGCATGCCGGTAACGTTTGTTAAGGTATTTTTAAAAATGGTTACAAAAGTTAATTATTAACGCTTTCTTTGCTGGGTGCGGCTTTGCAAACGTCTTTTACCCCTAGGGAAATAGCGCTGGTGGGACAAACGCCGATACAGTCGCCGCAGTTGATGCATTCGCGGTCGCCTACTCGTATGCAGTCCATTTTACATTTGCTGATGCAGGCGTCACAGCCTGTGCATTTTAACTTATCTACCTGGATGCCAAAGTAGGAAAGCTTGTTAAACAAACTGTAAAAAGCGCCCAAAGGACAGATGAAGCGGCAGAAAGGACGATAGACGACGATGCTGGCGATAACTGTAACTATCAATAAAAACAATTTCCAGTTGAAAAGAGCGCCAAGATTTTGCTTTAAGAAGGGATTAGTGCTTAGCAGCGGCAGTGCGGCCTCTAAGGTGCCGGCAGGGCAGATGTATTTGCAGAAGGCCGGTGAGCCTACGCCAACTGCAAAGAAAAAGACCAGCGGCAGGATGATGACGAAAAGCAGGCCTATAATGTATTTGAGCTTGGTCAGTGTTCGGGTGGCCTTATTTTTAACCAGTTTAGGAGAAGGTATTTTGTAAAGCAACTCCTGTACCAGTCCAAAGGGGCACAGCCAGCCGCAAATAACGCGTCCTAAAAGCAGGCCGAAAAGAATGAGCAGGCCTAATACATAGAACGGGAAGCGCAGGACAACGCCAGAAAGAGAGCTTTGCAGGGAGCCTAAAGGACAAGAACCCAAAGCGCCCGGGCAGGAATAGCAGTTGAGGCCGGGGACGCAGATGCTTTTACTGGGGCCTTGCCATATTTTACCACTGAAGAAGCCGGGTAAATTGCCATTATAAAGAAAAGCAGTCAGAAATTGAATGAAGGTTCGTTTATTAGCCAATGCCGATACACTCCAGACAGATCATAGCCGCTTTACGCAGCACACTTAGATATTGTTTTTGCCAGATGCCGATGCCTAAAAAGAGCAAGGCCAGCAGCCAAAGATATTTTTTCATAGGGAGCCTGCTTTCTGTAAGGTTATAGTCGTTCCTGCAAAGAATATAATATCAGAAAGAAGGCTTGAAAACAAATGAAATAATTAAGCGTAGACAAAAGGCTGCTTTATGGTTACAATAAAAGAGTAATAATGTTGAAACGGAGGATGGTAGTATGGTAAGTGTAAAGAAAATAGTGATGATGACCCTGGTAGCAGTAACGATGCTTGGGCTTGGCGGTTTGCTGCCGCATGCAGAAGCGTCAAAGGTTGATGAGATCCAAACCAGGGGTTATTTGCTGGTGGGAACCACCGGCGATTACAAGCCGATGAGTTACCTGAATAAGGATACCGGAAAATATGAAGGTTTTGATGCTGAGGCCAGTGAGCTTTTAGCGCAGTCGTTAGGTGTGGAAGTAAAATTTGTGCCAACGACCTGGAGCACTTTGACTGCCGATACTCTGGCAGGGAAATTTGACATCGCTATGAGCGGTATTACTCGGACTTTTGTCCGTGAGCAGAAAATGGCGCAGAGCCATGGTTATCTGGTGTTCGGGAAAACTATTTTATGCCGGAAAGACTCTGCCAAAAAATTTAAAACCCTCGCAGATATGAATAGAAAAGATGTACGCGTTATGGTCAATCCCGGCGGAACTAATGAAAAGTTTGCCGTGGCCAATCTGCCGGACTGCACTTTGATCGTGCATCCGCAGAATGCTGAGATTCCCGGTTTGATAGCGGAAGGTAAAGCCGATATCATGATCACTGAAACGATGGAAGCACGCCGCTATGTACGCGATAACGACAAACTGGCAGCGCCGCTGCTAGACGAACCCTTTACCAAAAACAATTTTGGTATACTGATGCAGCAGGGAGACCAGATTTTCCTGAACTATGTGAATATGTGGATGGAAGAAATGGAATTAAATGGTACCATGGATCGTCTGGAAGACAAATATATAAAATAGTAAGGCGTATAAGCCTGTCCTTCGGGACAGGCTTTTTTACATTTATTTCAATTTTACAGGTTTGTATTAGCAGAAGCTTTAGCATATAATAAAACGTAGAGAACAAGAAGGAGGCAAAGCGATGCTGTTACGAAAACTGGCAGCCGCTGCCGTTGGACTTGTACTGGGAACCGGATTGTTACTGCAGACTGGTACGGTGCTGGCGGCAAAAGGCGAGGCTTATTATACTACTCAAAAAATTTCTGATCATAAAAAAGGTGAATTTGCCGTTTTGGCTGATGACGATGTGAACTTCCGCAGTGGCCCTTCGACTTTGACTGATGTTTTAGCCTGCCTGCCAAGGCATTCTTTATTCCGTATCGTTGGTGGTAAAGACGGAGAGTGGCAGAAAGTTGACTGGAATGGTAAAACGGGCTATATTTTTGCCGATTATCTGGATAAGTCGCAGGCTGAAGAACTGATAGAAGAAGATAATGCGTTGGGAGACTGGCAGCTGGGGCAGCGTTTTGACGCTGCTGCGGCGCAAAGCCTGGGCAAGGTAAAAAAGGAAAGCAAAGAAGGTAGCAAGCAGGTCTATGATTTTCAACAGCTGCAGGTAAAGGTTAAACGCGGTACGAAAAGGATAGTTGAGCTGACTACTGCTTCGCCTGTTATTTATACGATGCGTGGCATCGGCACAGGTGACGATGGTGCCCGTGTGGTAGGACAATACGGGCTGCCCAGCAGGGTGGTTTATTTTAAAGATGCTAAAGACGGCGATGTGATGATGTATGGCTATGATTTTGACAAAAGCAGCAAAGTTGGGCAAACGCTTGATTTTTATATCAACAGCGTCGGCGACGTTAGTAAAATAGTTTTGAGTAATGACGATTGATTTTGCATAAATATTAATAATGGCAGGAATTTTCTGCGAATTTATTAAAAGTGTAAACTGTTTGACAAAAATAGTCTTGCAGAAAATTTTTTAGTGGTTTTCTGAAAAACTTGTTGACGGCAGTTAAGCAGGGTGCTAGACTTACAATAATTAAATAACGACCACGAAACCGTAGAGGCGGAGATCAAGTCGAAAAATGCGCTTACAGAGAGTCCGGGTTGCTGGGAACCGGATAGAAATGCAGTTCGATAAATGGACCGCTGAGGGTGCAGTCAAATCGGCTTGCCGAAAGTACTCTGCAACGCAGCGCCTGCGTTAAGGGCGAGGGGTGTGTTGGCACTCTGCTTTAAGGGCACGATTTATTTCGTGAATCAAGGTGGTACCGCAGGTTTATGTTTTTTCAGCCTGTCCTTGTTATATCAAGGACAGGCTTTTTTATTTATATTTTTACGGTAAAGGAGTGGACACAGTGCTTAATCTTACGTTGGAACAGGTAAAAGCTTATCAAAAGGACTATACAGCAGTTCCTGTTGCGAAAGAATGCTTTGCCGATATGACAACGCCGCTGGCGTTTTTATCGACAGTCAAGGGCAGCAGCAACGATTATTTCCTGCTGGAAAGTTTAGAGGGCGGCGAGCGCTGGGGACGGTATTCTTTTATCGGTTACGACCCGATCGTCAAATTGCGGGCTAAAGATAGCATGGTAGAGGTCATCAACAGTGCCAAAGTTAAATTCAAGTCTGATAATCCTATCAATTGTATCAAAGAGGTGCTGGCGGAATATAAGGTGCCGAAAATAGAGGGCATACCGCCTTTGACAGGAGGGTTTGTCGGTTATTTTAGCTATGATTTTGTTCAATATTGTGAGCCAAGCCTGCAGTTCGACAAGGCTAAAGCAACAGAGTTCCCTGATTTTGACCTGATGCTGTTTGATAAGCTGGTAGCATTTGACCATTTAAAACAGAAAATCTTTATCATCGTCAATGTGAGGACGGACAATGTAGAAGTGAATTATGCAAAGGCCGAGCGGGAGATCGCGGCCATGGAAGCGTTGCTGACCCGCACGGTGGAGCAGAAACAATTTGTGCCTGCGGAACTGGGTGAGATAAAGTCGAACCAAAGTAAAGAGGACTATGCCGATAATGTGCAGCGCTGCAAGGAGCATATCAGAAACGGAGATGCCTTTCAAATAGTTTATTCACAGAGGTTTACAGCAGCTTACGATCAGGACCTTTTTAACGCTTACCGTATCCTGCGTACTACCAACCCATCACAGTATATGGTGCTGATGAAAAACGATGCTGTTGAGATAGCGGGCAGCTCGCCGGAGACGCTGGTGAAGGTAAATGGGCGGGAGATAACGACGATGCCGATAGCGGGAACGCGGCCGCGCGGAGCAACAGAAGCGCTGGACCAACAGTTGGAACAGGAGCTTTTGGCAGATGAAAAGGAGATCGCCGAGCATAATATGCTGGTGGATCTGGGGCGCAATGATGTGGGCCGCGTCAGTGAATTTGGCACTGTGAAGGTGTTGGATTATCTGGATGTGAAACGGTTTTCCCATGTGATGCACATTACCAGCCGCGTGGTTGGTCAGCTGCGGGAAGACAAGGATTGCTTGGACGCTTTGCAGGCCGTATTCCCGGCTGGCACTTTAAGCGGCGCACCGAAGATAAGGGCCTGTCAGATCATTGACGAGCTGGAGCCACAGCGCCGTGGCCTCTACGGCGGGGGCATGGGCTATATAGATTTTGGCGGCAATATGGATATCTGCATCACGATCAGAACGATAGTAAAGCAGGGCGGGCAGGTTTGCGTACAGGCTGGCGGTGGTATCGTAGCTGATTCGGTGATCGAAAATGAGTTTACGGAAACAGTGAATAAAGCAGGCGCCTGTTTGAAAGCTTTGTTTGAAACGACCAGGGCGCATTAAGGAGTAAGTAATGGTATTGATTATAGATAATTACGATAGTTTTACCTTTAATCTTTTTCAGTTTATCGGGACGCTGACAGAGGAGGTAATGGTCTGCCGCAATGATAAGCTGACAGTGGCGGAAATAAAGCGACTGCGGCCTTCACACATCATTTTGTCGCCGGGGCCGGGTTTTCCAAAAGACGCAGGTATCTGCGAAGAGGTTTTAGAGAGGCTGCAAGGGCAAATACCGATTTTAGGCGTGTGCCTGGGGCATCAGGCGATCGGCGAGGTATTCGGAGGCAAAGTCATACACGCTAAAGAGCTGGTGCATGGCAAGCAAAGCCTGATCAGGGTCGATAATACCAGCAGCTTGTTTAGGGGGCTGCCGAAGGAGATACAGGCGGCTCGGTACCATTCGCTGATCGTTGATAAAAAATCCAGACCGGAGTGCCTGGAGGTTTTAGCGACAACGGCAGACGGTGAGATCATGGCGGTAAAGCATCGTGACCACCAGATTTACGGAGTGCAGTTCCATCCGGAGTCGATTATGACGCCGGACGGATTAAAGATTTTAGAGAATTTTTTAGCAGTGCATTAAGGAGTGAAAAAAATGATCAATGAAGCGATCAATAAATTAGCAGACAGACAAAATCTTACCGGCGCTGAAACAGTGGGCGCGTTTGGCGAGATCATGAGCGGCGAAGCCACTAATGCCCAGATTGCGGCGTTTATTACGGCGATGCGGATGAAGGGCGAGACTATTGAAGAGATAACGGCCTGCGCTCAAGTCCTGCGCGAAAAATGCACACATATCGATCCAGGCAAGGATGTGCTGGATATTGTGGGGACGGGTGGCGATTGTGCCAATACCTTCAATATTTCGACTACCAGCGCTTTTGTAATAGCGGCGGCGGGTGTTCCGGTAGCCAAGCACGGCAATCGCAGCGTTTCCAGTAAAAGTGGCGCAGCGGATGTTTTGGAAGAGCTGGGAGTAAAGATCGATTTATCGGCTGAACGAAATAAACAGCTGTTACAGGAGATCGACCTGTGCTTTTTATTTGCGCAAGCCTACCACGCTTCAATGAGGTTTGCCGGTCCGGTGCGCAAAGAGCTGGGTATCCGTACAGTGTTTAATATCATCGGGCCGTTAGCCAATCCGGCGTTTGCCAGCCTGCAGCTGTTAGGCGTGTATAAAAAAGAACTGGTGGAGCCGTTGGCTAGGGTATTGGCTAACCTGGGGGTCAAGCGGGGGATCGTAGTTTATGGCAATGACGGTATTGACGAAGTGACGGTTTCGGCAGACAATACGGTAGCTGAAATAAATAACGGTAAGATAACTACCTATACTCTCGATCCGCAGGCTCTGGGGTTTGACCACTGCCAGAAAAGCGACCTGGTTGGCGGTGACGCCAAAGTAAACGCAGGTATAACTTACGCAGTTTTGAGCGGGGCAGAGCAGGGGCCGAAGCGTGACGCAGTAGTTTTGAATTCCGGGCTGAGCCTGTATCTGGGCGGCAAAGGAACTATAAAAGAATGTATAGAGCTGGCCAAGACCACTATTGATAGCGGTAAAGCGCTGCAAAAGCTGCAGCAGCTGATAGATTTGAGCAATGCCTGAGGTGAAATGATGATTTTAGATGAAATTGCAGTGGCGACACGCAGAAGGGTCGCCCAGCTGCGGAAAAGAAAAAGCTTGAACGATGTCAGAGCGGCAGCCGAAGCTTTGCCACAGTTAAATAGGGGTTTTAAGGAGCGTTTGGCAAGGCCGGGCATGAATTTTATTACCGAAGTTAAAAAAGCTTCACCGTCCAAAGGACTTATTGCCGAGGAGTTTGATTATCTGCGTATAGCCAGGGAATATGAGCAAGCTGGAGCAGCGGCGATATCTTGCTTAACTGAACCAAAGTTTTTTTTAGGCCGGGACGAATATTTACAGGAGATCAGCCAAGCTGTGCAAATACCTGTGCTGCGAAAGGATTTTACGGTCAGTGAGTACCAAATTTATGAAGCCAAGACCATTGGCGCCGACGCAGTGCTTTTGATATGCACGCTGCTGGAAACAGCAGAATTGAAGGAGTTTTTGGCAGTGGCTGCGAGCGTAGGCTTAGATACTTTGGTGGAGGCCCACGATGAAGCGGAGGTAGAAGCAGCGCTTGCGGCAGGAGCGCAGATCATCGGCGTCAATAACCGTGATCTGAAGGATTTCAGTGTCGATCTGCAAAATAGCTTACGGCTGCGGCCGTTGGTGCCGCAGGATAAGCTTTTCGTTTCTGAAAGCGGGATCAAAACAGCGGCTGATATCACGGAGCTGAAAAAATGCGGTGTTAATGGTGTGCTGATCGGAGAAACACTGATGCGCAGTAAAAATATAACTTTGGAACTGCAACAGCTGGCAGGTGATGAAAGATGACCAGGATCAAGATCTGCGGCTTACGGCGTAAAGAGGACATTGAGTTTGCCAATAGGCTGCTGCCGGAATACGCTGGCTTTGTTTTTGCAGACAGTACGCGGCAGGTGACAGGAGCGCAGGCCCAGCAGCTGCGGCTGCAGCTTGATCTGCGGATCAGTGCTGTAGGGGTTTTTGTACAGGAAGAGATAGATTTTATCAAACAGTTGGCGGCAGCACGAATTATCGATATGGTGCAGCTACATGGAGACGAAAGCCCGGAGTATTGCCGGGAGGTACGGCGGCAGGTAAAGCTGCCTATAATCAAGGTGCTGCGGGTACGTGACGCGGCAAGTCTGGCCGTTGCTGCTGACTATGATTGTGATTATCTGCTGCTTGATACTTATACAAAGACTGCTTATGGCGGCAGTGGGCAGCGGTTTTCAATAGAACTGCTGCGTGAGGCAAGTCTGCCGAAGCCTTACTTTATAGCCGGTGGGCTGAATGCGGAAAACGTACAGTCGGTTTTGGTGGCAGCGCCTTATGCCATAGATGTAAGCGGTGGCGTGGAGACCGAGGGAAGAAAAGATTTTGAAAAAATGCAGGCGTTTGTCGCCAATGTGAAAGGGAGCAAAGCAAAATGACTAAAGGAAGATTTGGCAGGCACGGTGGGCAATATATTCCGGAAACTTTGATGAATGCGGCGCTGGAACTGGAGCGTGCTTATGAATATTATAAAAACGAGCCGCAGTTTGTGGCAGAATTGCAGGCACTTTACCATGACTATGCCAACAGACCATCGCTGTTATATTATGCTGAAAAAATGACGCGCGAGCTGGGCGGCGCCAAAATATACCTGAAACGTGAGGATTTGAACCATACAGGGTCACATAAAATCAATAATGTGCTGGGGCAGGTGCTGCTGGCAAAAAAAATGGGCAAAAAGCGTGTCATTGCCGAGACAGGTGCCGGTCAGCACGGTGTTGCGACGGCTACGGCAGCAGCGCTGATGGATATGGAATGTGTTGTTTATATGGGTAAGGAAGATACGGAGCGTCAGGCGCTGAATGTTTTTAGGATGGAGCTTTTGGGGGCGAAGGTTGTGTCGGTGGAAACAGGCACTATGACCTTGAAGGATGCCGTTAATGAAGCGCTGCGTTCGTGGACGGCCAATGTCAACGACACCTATTATGTGCTGGGCAGCGTTATGGGCCCGCATCCGTATCCTGAAATGGTACGCGATTTTCAAAGAGTTATTGGCAAGGAAGTAAAACAGCAGATGCTGGAGAAAGAGGGCAGGCTGCCGGATATGGTGATGGCCTGCGTGGGCGGCGGGTCTAATGCTATGGGGCTTTTTTACGACTTTATACCTGAAACAGAGGTGCAGTTGGTCGGGATCGAAGCGGCGGGCCGCGGGATCGATACGGAAGAGACTGCGGCAACTATCAACAGGGGCAGTTTAGGAATTTTTCATGGCATGAAGTCATATTTTATGCAGGACGAATACGGCCAGATAGCGCCGGTGTATTCGATTTCCGCAGGGTTGGATTATCCGGGTATCGGTCCTGAACACGCACATCTGCATGATACAGGGCGGGCTCAATATGTGGCTATTACTGACGACGAGGCTGTGCAGGCCTTCAGTTATCTGTCGAAGACTGAGGGCATCATTCCCGCTATTGAAAGCGCGCACGCTTTGGCTTATGCGATGAAGGTAGCGCCGCAAATGGATAAGGAGAAGATTATCGTCGTTAATTTGTCGGGACGCGGCGACAAGGACGTAGCGGCTATTGCCAGATATATGGGGGTTGATTTACATGAGTAAGATAGCACAGGCTTTTAAAAATAAAAAGAAATGCTTTATTCCTTTCGTTACTGCCGGTGACCCTGACCTGGCGGTGACCAAGGAGTTGATTTTGGCGATGGCGGCTGCCGGAGCGGATATTATCGAAATAGGGATCCCTTTTTCGGACCCGGTGGCAGAAGGCGAGGTCATCCAACGGGCCAATGTAAGGGCGTTAGGAGCAGGGACGACTACCGATAAAATATTTGCGATGCTGGCAGAGGTGCGGCTGGTGACGCAAGTGCCGCTGGTGTTTTTGACCTATGTCAATCCGATATTTATGTACGGGGCCGAGAAATTTATGCAGAAATGCCAACAAACCGGTGTCGACGGCGTCATCGTCCCTGACCTTCCTTACGAAGAAAAAACAGAACTGCTGGATTGCTGCTGGGCTTATGGCATCGATCTTATATCGTTGATTGCGCCGACGTCTGCCGACAGGATCCAGATGATCGCCAAAGAGGCAATGGGTTATATTTATGTGGTTTCGTCGTTGGGCGTTACAGGTGTGCGCAGCAATATAACGACGGATATCGGCGCTATTGTTGCTACTATTCGCGATGTGACGGATATACCGGTAGCGGTAGGGTTTGGCATAGCGACGCCGGAGCAGGCGGAACAGATGGCCGGGCTAAGCGACGGCGCTATTGTCGGCAGCGCCATCGTAAAAATAGTAGAGCAGTATGGTAAAGCTGCTGCGGGTCCTGTGACAGAATATGTTGAAAAAATAATCGTTGCGGTACGAAGTGCAAAATAGCAGGAAATATTAAAACCCGTCTGCGGTAGCAGGCGGGTTTATGTTATAATAAATGCTGCAGCGGCTTTGCTGCAGAAGTGGAGATGAAATAGATGCAGACACGTTTATTAGAACGCTTTTTGCGTTATGTGGCGGTACCCAGCCAAAGTGACCCGCAGCAGACTAGCGTACCCACTACAATGGGGCAGCGGCAGCTGGCAGAATTATTGCAGGAGGATCTGAGCAAGCTGGGACTGATAGATTTGGAAATAAGTGAATTTTCGGTGCTGACAGGTAGGCTTCCTGCTAACATAGCTAAGGATATACCTGCCGTGGGCTTTGTGGCCCATCTTGATACTGTGAATGTGAATTTGTCACCAGTAGTAAAACCGAAGCTGGTGCGAGATTATGACGGCAACGATATATGCTTGAACGGTGAACAGGGAATATATTTGAGAGTGTCCGAACATCCTGAACTATTAAAATATAAAGGTCAGGATATTGTTTTTAGTGACGGCACCAGTGTTTTGGGCGCAGATAATAAAGCGGCGATAGCCAACTTGCTGGTAGCATTAGAGATTTTGACTACCGATAAAGAGAGGGAACATGGAGATATCTATGTGGCGTTCGTGCCTGATGAAGAATGTGGGCTGCGGGGCGCGAAAAAAATGGATTTCAGCAAATTTCCGGTAGCTTTTGCTTACACTATCGACTGCTGTGAATTGGGTGAGATTGTTTATGAAACCTTCAACGCTGGCAACGCGGTGATCAAAATCAAAGGCGTCAGTGCGCATCCTATGTCGGCCAAGGGCGTTATGGTCAATCCCATTTTAGCGGCTATGGATTTTGCCGATTTGTTTGATCGCAGCCAAACGCCTGAATGTACCGAGGGGCAGGAAGGTTACATCTGGGTCAAGGGCATCCAGGGCAACCAAAGCGAGGCGACGGTAAATCTAGATATTCGCGACCATGATAAAGAGAAGTATGAAGAGCGCAAACAGACTATTTTGACTAATGTGGAGAAAATAAAGGCTTTGTATCCCAGAGCTTCTTTTAGCTGCGAGATCAACGATACCTATGGCAATATTGCCGACGCTGTAACTGGCGACAACCGTAAGTGTATCGACTATATTTATACGGCCATGGCCGAGCTTGGCATCGAGCCTAAAACAATCGCCATGCGCGGCGGTACTGATGGTTCCTATATTTCTACGCAGGGCATTTTAACGCCTAATTATTTTACCGGCGGGCATAACTTCCATTCCAATTGTGAATTCCTGCCGCTGCCGGCTTTAGAAAAATCATGCCAGATGACCTTGAAGTTGATTGAATTGATCGCTAAAGGATAAAGATACAGGCAGCAGCCTCCTTCCTTGTTAGTTGAGGGGGAGGCATTTTGCTTTTCACAAAGAAATAACCAACTGCAGTTGGGAATATGTTATAATTTGTATGATAAAGTAATGGTTTGGGGGGGCAATATGAATATTGGCGCACGATTAGAAGCAATTGGAAAATTGGTGCCTCAGGGCGTAAGTATAGCAGATATTGGGACAGACCATGCATATCTGCCAGCCTGGTTGGCAGAGCGTGACGTGATAACTAAAGCTGTTGCAGGCGATATAGTCGCAGGTCCCTGTGCCGCTGCCCGCAGTACAGTAGCAATGTACGGACTGGGTAATAAAATAGAGGTGCGAATGGGTAATGGCCTGGCCATTGTGGAGCCGGGTGAGGTAGATGTGATAATAATCGCCGGTATGGGTGCCGGAACGATGATAGAGATACTGGAGGCGGAACCGGAAACTGCACGCCGGGCACGGCAGTTGATTTTACAGCCAATGGCAGGTGCTCCGGGGCTCAGGCGTTGGGCGCATACTAACGGCTGGCGTCTTGCGGATGAAGTATTGGTAGAAGAAGGTAAGCATCTTTACGAAATCATGGTTTTGGAGCGCGGTGAAGAAACTGAGGCTGTTGACGTCGCCTATGAGGTGGGGCCGCTTTTGCTTAAGCAGCGCCATCCGTTATTGCCAAAGCAGCTGAATAAATTATGCGGGCATTACAGGCAGCTGCTGGCGAATATGCAGCGCAGCGCCGAGGCCAGACAGAGCGAAAAATATAAAAGTACAGAAAAATTACTGCAGGAACTGGAGGGGTTAGACGATGGAGGCCACGGTAAATGATATTGCTAAAATAATGGACGGCATAGCGCCGCCAAATCTGGCAGAATCCTGGGACAATGTAGGACTTCTGGTTGGCCGCGGCACTACGGCGGTAAAAAAGATGATGATTGCGTTAGATGTTTCTCCCGAAGTGGTAGCACAGGCTCTGGAACAAAATGTCCAGATGATCGTTACGCACCATCCGGTAATTTTTACTCCTGTGAAGAAAATGACGGACAGCATCTGGCAGCATAAGTTGCTTTTGGATTGTGCCGAAAATAAAATCGCCGTTTATAGCGCGCATACCAGCCTAGACAGTGCTTTGGGCGGTGTTAACGATGTTTTGGCCGAGAAACTGGGGCTGCGGCAGACAGAGGTTTTGTTGCCATCCGCCGGCGGTGAAGCCGGCCTGGGGCGTATTGGGATATTGCCGGTAGCGTTGACGCTGGCCGAATTTGCCGAAAAAATCAAGGCGGTTTTAAAACTTGAACGTGTCGCAGTTGGCGATGCTGGCAGCATAGTTGAGAAGGTGGCTTTATGCGGCGGTGCTGGCGCCGACTTTATCGACGAAGCATTAGCAGCCGGTGCTGATACCTTTGTAACCGGTGATGTTAAGTATCATGCTGCGCAGCAGGCTGTGTTTAGCGGTATGAATATTATTGACGCCACACATCAGGGCACCGAGCTGCCGGTAATAAATATGCTGGCGGACAGGATCGCGCTGAGGTTAAGCGCGGGAGGGTTTAGAACTCAGGTTTTAGTAGCCAAAGAAAGAAAAATTTTGCAATACCTGTAGACGGTATGGCTTTTAAAGGATGGTGGGTAAGATGATCAGCGATTTTAAGGCAGGCACTAAGGTCTGCCAGGCCGTATTGCTGCGGGTGCAAAAAATAGGCAACTCTTCTAACGGCGGGGTATTTGCTCGTGGCCTGCTGGAGGATAACAGTGGTAAAATGCCGTTTATTGTTTTTGAAGCAGGCTTCGTAGATAAAATGCGGTTAATGGAAGGGCCTAAAGTAATGATGGTCGGCGGTATGGTCGATATCAATAAATTTTCTAACGATATGACGCTGCAGCTTGTTTTGCAGCGGATGGAAGAGATTATGCCCGAGGACGATATCACTCATTTGTTGCCTCAGGGTGATTTTGACCATGAAGAGTACAAGGATAAGCTGCAGAAACTGATCAAAGGTGTGATGACGCCGGGTATCAGGCTGATTTTAGAAAATATTTTCAGCGGCGCTTTATATGATAAGTTCTTGATCAATCCAGCGGGGATGCGCCTGCACCATGCCTATATCGGTGGGTTGCTGCAGCATTCTGTTGATGTTGCCGGGATCGCGCAGTCTTTGGGTGAACGTATTGGCGGCGTCGATAAAGACCTGATAGTTGCCGGTGCGCTGCTGCATGATGTGGGTAAGCTTAGGGAGATTTCTTCGGATATAGGATTTCCTTATACGATGGAAGGACGCCTGCTGGGACATGTGGCTATGTCCGCAGTAATGGTACAGGAAGCGTCGGCCAAGGTAAAAGTTACGGGGCCCAAGCTTCAGCAATTACTGCATATTATCCTGTCACATCATGGCGAGCAGGAAAAAGGTTCTCCGGTCGCTTGTGCTACCAAAGAAAGTTTTATAGTTCATTATGCTGATGAGATCGATGCCATCATGAACCAGTTCGGAAAAAATGAAGGCAAGAATCCATGGGAATATAATAAGATGCTGCAAAGGTTTTTATTGCACGAAACTTGACTTAATGTCAGCTGTATGTTAAATTAACAGACGATATGAGTGCAAAAGATGATCGCGGTGACGCTTGCGTCAACGAGGAAAGTCCGAGCTCCACAGGGCAGAATGCCGGATAACGTCCGGCGAGGGTGACCTCAGGGATAGTGCCACAGAAATGTGTACCGCCTGCTATGCAGGTAAGGGTGGAACGGTGCGGTAAGAGCGCACCAGCGGTCGGGTAACCGGCCGGCTAGGTAAACCCCATTCGGAGCAAGACCAAATAGGGGAGGGATGAAGCGGCCCGCTGAGCCTTCCGGGTTGTGTCGCTGGAGCCTGTGAGTGATTACAGGCCTAGATAAATGATCATCACCGCTTTGCGGAACAGAACTCGGCTTATTGAGCACTCGTATTCATTTAGAAAGTAAGCTGCCTTTCAGGGCAGCTTTTCTTTTTTCCAAAAGTTCACATAATCAGTTCATTTTAATTTCAAAATGGTGATATAATATAAAAGTATTCTAAATTGACGGTGAGGTAAATTCATGAAACATATTTCTTTTGTGGTGCCTGTTTTTAATGAAGAGGCTAACCTTAGGGAATTTCACCAACGGCTGACTCAGGTGATGTCGGCACTGCCATACGAATACGATCTTACTTTTGTTGACGATGGTTCTAAAGACAGCAGTGCGTTGATTTTAGCAGAGATTGCGCAGAAGGACGATCGGGTGCAGGCGTACCTGCTCTCGCGTAATTATGGCCATCAGCTGGCTCTGACTTGTGGTTTGGATCATGCTGACGGTGATGCTGTTATTACAATGGATGGAGATCTCCAGCATCCGCCGGAGCTTTTGCCGGAACTGATACGGCATTGGGAAAGCGGCAGTGAGATTGTCCAGACAGTACGTTTGAGCACGGAAAATGTTTCATTGATGAAACGCTTTTCGTCGGCAGTTTATTATAAGCTCATCAATATCATGTCTAAGGTGGAAATAACTCCAGGCGGCAGTGATTTCCGTTTGATGGACCGTAAGGCTGTTGAAGCCTTCAGGTTGTATCGTGAACGGGCGCGCTTTATCAGAGGACTGATCAATACGTTAGGGTTTAAGGTCGCAAGAGTTGAATTTGTGGCACCACCGCGTTTTGCAGGTTCTTCAAAATACAGTCTGCGTAAAATGCTGCATTTTGCTTTGGACGGCATTACTTCTTTTTCCAATCTGCCTTTACGCTGGGCCTTTTACTGTGGCCTTTTCTGCGGTTTATGCAGTTTGGCAGTACTGGGTCATGTTTTCTATGTTAAATATGTTATTGACGATGCTGTACCAGGTTGGGCGACGATGACTGCCAGTGTTTTGTTTTTAGGCGGCATCCAGTTAGTGGGCATTGGTATTTTAGGAGAGTATATCGGTCGAGTTTTTGAGGAAGTTAAGCAAAGGCCGCTGTATCTTATAGGACGCCATCTCGGTAAAAAGTAAGATAATTTTACAATATTGTAAGTTTGTGTTATAATTATTTACAGTTTAGAAAGGATGTGCGGTGCTTGCTGAAGAAAAAACTGTTGTGTTTAGTCTTGACAATGCTCTTCTGTTTCATGAACATTGCAACTGCCTTAGCGTCTTTTGAACGTGGTGACGAAGGTCAGGAAGTCATTGATATTCAAAAACGTCTGGTAGAATTACAATATAAAGTTTCCAAAGTAGATGGTAAATTCGGTCCTGAAACTGAAACTGCCGTCAAGCAGTTCCAAACAGACAAAAGTTTGGAAGTTGATGGAATCATCGGCAATGATACCTATAAGGCTTTGATGCAGAAAGAAATGCCACCGAACCGTTCCGGACGCAGTGCTGCTGTGCGGAATGTTATTCGTGCCGCGTATAGTGTTATTGGTACCCCGTATGTTTTTGGCGGTACCAGTACTTATGGTTTTGATTGTTCAGGCTTTACTCAATATGCTTTTGCACGTGCTGGCGTTAGTATCCCGCGTATGGCAGACAGCCAGATGTATTATGGACGTCAGCTTTCCATGAGCGAGCTGAGACCCGGCGATCTGATCTTCTTCTCAACTTATGAACCGGGCGCTTCACATTGTGGTATTTATCTAGGCGACGGTAAGTTTATCCATGCCGGTACAAGTACTGGCGTAGTAGTAGCCGATGCTTTTACAGGTTATTGGGGTGAACGTTATTACGGAGCCTGCCGTATTTTATAAAAATGAATATTAAGCAGACAAGTTTACTTGTCTGCTTTTTCTTTTGTAATGTAAAATACGATTAAAATGTATTTATTTGTCATAAATTTGTTTAACTTGTAATATTTTTGTGAAAGCGGTAGAAAAACAGGCTTTTTAAGGAAAACTATTGTATAATAATAGCAAGAATAGTTATGAGGTGATTAGTATGGATAATCAAAAAGTTTTAATCGCCGATGATGAGAAGCATATTCGCGAGATACTTAAAATGTATTGCGAGAAAGAAGGCTTTGAAGTTATTGAGGCGGCAGACGGTGCCGAGGCGATTTTAAAAGTACAATCCGAGAAACCCGATATTCTTATTTTGGATATCATGATGCCTGTTATGGACGGGCTGGAGGTCTGTAAACAAGTGCGCAAGATGTCTGACCTGCCGATCATTATGCTGACGGCAAAAGATGAGGACGATGACCGTATTCTAGGTTTGGAGATCGGTGCGGATGATTATATTACAAAACCGTTCAACAGCCGTGAGGTAGTGGCCCGTATCAAAGCAGTCCTGCGCCGTTCAGGAGCACAGGAAAAACAGGAAGGACGCTCGCGGGTAGAATATGATGGCTTGACTATTGATATGGAAGAGTATAAGGTGGTTGCTTTTGGTCAGAAAATGACCTTTACTGCTAAAGAAATGGAACTGCTGTGGTGCCTGGCTACCAATCCCGGCAAAGCTTTTTCACGTAATCAGCTGTTGGAAACGATTTGGGGCTATTCCTATTATGGCGATACCCGTACTGTGGATACGCATATCAAACGTATCCGTCAGAAACTCAACATTCCCGAAAATTCCAAATGGGATATTACCACGATTTGGGGTGTTGGTTATAAATTTGAGGTGAAGAGTGAATAAGTCTTTAAGTACCCGGCTTATGTACAGCTTCATGGCTTTGATCGTAGTTATTGTAGTCGGTGTGACAGCGGGTATTTCTTACCTTATCGCCGACTATTTTTTTAAGATCAAAGAGCAGGAGCTGGCCCAAAAGGGCAATGAGATGGCTGAAACCATTGAATATTTTATGCTGCGTGATACAGATAGGACAACGTTGCACCGCTATATAGTGGCGGTAGACAGATTGGTTGGGGCCCGAATCTGGCTTTTTGACAATAAATATGATCTTTTGGCTGCTTCGCTCGTTAATACCGATGATGAAACAGGCAGCAAACTGATCCGCAATTATAATTCTAAAGAAGGTACCGAACTTTTAGGAAAAGAGATCAAGGGCGGCAATTTATCTACCAAGGTACGTAGCATCCTCAAAGATGTTTACAGCGGCAAATCGGTAAAATCACAGATTTTCCACCCTTATTATAAAGAACAGGTTATGTTAGTAGGTGTTCCCTACGGCAAACAGGATGGAGCGCATGGCGCTATCTTACTGGCGGAACCGCTTAGCGGGTTCGACAGTTTTTTGCGTGACATTTATATTTATACTTCGATCGTTGGCGTATTGGCGCTTATTTTAAGCTTGTTTATGGTCAGGCGGCTGTCGCGGTCTATCATCAGGCCGTTGATTTCAATGAAAGATAGTGCTGCCGCCATTGCTTCGGGCGATTATACGCGTAAGGTTGAGGTGCACGGTGAGGATGAAGTGGCTGCTTTAGGCAGGGCTCTGAATGCGTTAGGTAATGATTTGAGCGCTTTTGTCGATAAGACGGAACGCACGGAAAAGATACGCCGCGATTTCATTGCTAACGTTTCCCATGAGCTGCGTACACCGATCACTATTATTCGCGGTTATAACGAAGCTATCAGCGACGGTACGATTACTGATAAAGAGATGATCCAGCGTTATCGTGCTTTGATCAACGAAGAAACGATACGTTTGGAACGGATGATCAGGGAATTGTTGAACATCAGCCGATTCCAGGCCAGCGATGAATTGACGACAGGGATTGAACCGCTGCCTTTGGCAGAGATCGTGCGCAATGTTACCGAAAAGCTGATGGTAAAATCAGTTAAACGCCATGTGACGCTGGTTATCCATGCCGATGAGAATATAGGCGTTATAGGCAATGGCGATCAACTGGTGCAGCTGATCATGATTCTTGGCGATAACGCGCTGAAATACTCTCCCGATAATGGAACGATCGCCTTTACGGCCGTCAGGCAGGAGGATGGCAGTGTGCTGTTGTCCGTAGCCGATCAGGGACCTGGGATACCGGAAGAAGATCTGCCGTTTATTTGGGAGCGGTTCTATAAAGTAGATAAATCCCATTGCCGTAATGTGCCGGGTACAGGTTTGGGGCTGGCAATAGCTAAGGAAATCATCCGCGTGCATGGTGCCAAGGCACAGGTTTTTAGTACCCAAGGTGTGGGAACACGCTTTGAGGTGACCTTCCCGAAGGAGAAAGTCGTGTTATGCTAAAAATGTTTTGCCCGGATTTTCGTTTTGACAGTATAGCGGTGATACCTGTTGACTGGCTCAAAGCGCAGCGGGTAGAGAGAGTTATTTTAGATGTTGATAATACATTGTTGCCTCGTGACGAGACCGAGCCGGATGGCGCGGTTTTGGAGTGGTTGCGGTCTGTTCGTGAAAGTGGGATCGAGGTCGTGCTACTGTCGAATAACGGTGGCTGCAGGCTGCAGAAAATAAGTGCGGCGGCACAGGTCGAAGCGGTAAGCTGGGCTGCCAAACCAATGCCCTGGGGTTTTAAAAGAGCGCTCAAGCGTTTCGGAAAAAAACAGGGTAAGGTACTGGTGATCGGCGACCAGCTTCTGACTGATGTTTTGGGAGCTAAACGCATGGGCTTTACCGTACTTTGGGTGCGTTCACTGCAGGGAAAAGAGTTTCCTATAACGAGGATTACTAGACAAGTAGAAAAAATGCTGGTGCGCAGATTGGATGCGCGAGGTTTATTGCCGGAGGAAAGAAAATGAAAGTTGCATTGATCCAAATGGAAATTGCCGAAAAAAATACGCAGGGCAATATTGCTCATGGCTTGGAATTACTGCAGAAGGCTACGGTTGACAGTGATATTGCCGTTATGCCGGAGATCTGGACTACAGGTTATTCGTTAGGGCGGTTAGAAGCAGAGGCCGAAACTATAGACGGGCCTACTATTGCCGCAGTGCGCAGGATCGCTAATGATAACCATTGTGCCGTAGTGGCAGGTTCGATACCTTTGCGGCAGAAAGACGGAAAAATTTATAATACTACCGTCGTTGTCGATAAACAGGGTAGCGTTGTGGCTTCTTACAGTAAGGTGCATCTTTTTGGATTGTTCAATGAAGAACGTTTCTTTGCTGCTGGTGATAATTTTGATGTTTATGAATTAAACGGCGTTCTTTGTGGGTCAACTATTTGCTATGATTTGCGCTTTCCTGAACTATACAGGCATTTGTCGCTGCAGGGTGCTAAAATAATTTTTGTTCCTGCGGAGTGGCCAACAGCACGGGGCGATATCTGGCGCTTATTGGCTCAGGCCAGGGGTGCTGAAAATCATAATTACATCGTAGCAGTCAATTGTGTCGGCGAGTTCAAGGACGCGCCTTTTTACGGACACTCTATGGTTGTCGACCCCATGGGTAAAATAATCGCCGAAGGCGGCGATGCTGAAGAAATCATTTACTGCGATATAGATTTGAGCTACATAGATAAGGTGCGTGAACGTCTTAACGCGCTGGCGGATGTTCGTGAGGAGCTTGTAAGATGATAAGGAAGCTATTTGCAGGAATGATGTTGTGCGTACTGGTATTGATGCAGGTGCTGCCGGTGCAGGCAGGTGCGCTTGAACCGCGTGCATGCCCTAAAGACCTGAAATATCTTTTAGGGCTGTATTATGGTAACGGCGAACAATTTGTCATACGTGAACGGGGCGGCGAGCTGGAGCTTTTATATCGCACGACCCGTGAAGATTATAAATTTGCCAACAGTAATCAATTTCCATTAAAAAAAGAACGGTTCGATGCTTACAAGCTGCTGGAAGCCGGGCCAATGAACAATACTGAGGCCAGCGTTCGCTTCGAACGTGATCCCGAAGGTTATGGTATTACCTGTAAGATCGGCGGCAATCGTTACAGCCGAATGTTTTTTGGAACTGATAGAGGCAAGCCTTTTCGGCTGCCGCAGCCTGAAGATTGGCCGAACTTAAGAAAAGCTGCCGCGGAAGCTGTAATGCCGGCTGCCTTAGCAATCGGAGAGCAGGCCAAGTTGGTTGATGTGGTTAAAGTTGCTCCCGGAGTGAAATTAGATCTTCGTTATGCTGGAACTGATAATTGTTTTGCTGCGGCTATCGTAGATGTGAATAAGGCTTATCTGGATCAGGAGGCCGCCGCCGCTTTAGCACGGGTACAAAAGCGCCTTGCCGATTATGGTTATGGCCTGGTGATCTGGGAAGCGTATCGGCCGTGGTCGGTATCGAAGCTTGCTTACGACGCTTTCCCCGATGACAAGAAACAAATGCTGCCGGCTCCGGAGCAGGGGTTTTCCCATAATACGGGCAGATCTGTGGACGTGAGCCTGTATTATCTGGACAGTGGAGAAGCGGTAGATATGATCAGCGATTTTGATGAACCATCTGCCAGACAGTACACGAGCTTTGGTGGCGGTACGGAGCTGGAGCGTTATCAACGTGACTTGCTGCAGCAATTGATGAGCATAGAAGGTTTCCAGGGTATCGATATGGAGTGGTGGCATTTTGATTATGCGCCCCAAGTTCAGTATAGACATTTAAACGTAGCATTACAGGATTTGGACTGAGGCTTTACAGACGCTGTAGATATGCTATAATATAAAAGTTAAAAAAATTGACGAGGTGAACAGGCATGAACGTTTACGATTGTGCGAATGAATTGGCGAAAGCTATGCGCGACAGCCAGGAATACAAAAAATTAAAAGAAGCTAAGGCTGCCCTTTCTCAAGACCCTAAAGGTAAAGAGCTGGCGGAAGAATTCCTACAATTAAGCCAGGAAATAGAGTTGGCCAAGTATCAAGGTCAGGAAGTTCCTGAAGAAAAAAATGAGAAACTGCAAAAGCTTACCGGTATTTTAGGTTTAAATACCCTGGCGATGGAGTATCTGCATGCCTTTATGCGTTTTCAAATGATGATGGGCGATATTTCCAAATCTATCGGAGACGTGGTAAAGGAAGTTGCTGGTGAATAAAGAGCTCTTGAATCTGGTTGAACAATTAAATAGTTCTGTAAGCTGTTCTGTACGCTTGAATGAATTGATGAGTGGACATACTTCTTTTAAAATAGGCGGGCCGGCAGATGTTTTGGTTTTACCGGAGTCGGCTGAGCAACTGAAAGAAGTGCTGCATATAATTAGTAGGGCAGAGGTACCGCTTACTTTGCTGGGTAACGGTTCTAACGTTTTGGTTCGCGATAAGGGTATTCGCGGCGTCGTTATCAAACTTGGCAATATGCTGCGCGACTTTTATGAAAATGATGATTTACTAACTTTCGGTGCCGGTTATTCATTGGCATTGGCGTCACATAAAGTAATGGAATGCGGCCGCACGGGAATGGAATTTGCCGTAGGCATACCCGGAAGCATCGGTGGTGCTGTGTATATGAATGCAGGAGCCTATGACGGAGAGATGCAAAATATTGTGCACAGTGTTAAAGTTATGGATCGGCAGGGTAATGAACAAGCTTTGACTGCGTCAGAATTGGGTTTTTCTTATCGTAAGACCAACCTGCAGAATAGCGGCTTTATCGTAACAGAAGTAACTTTGCAGGTCCCCGTCGGTGACAAAGCTGCAATCAAAGCCAAGATGGAAGATTTTAGTCGCAGGCGTGTCAGTAAACAGCCGTTGGAGATGCCCAGTGCTGGCAGTATGTTCAAACGTCCTCCCGGACATTTTGCAGGGACGCTGATAGATCAGGCCGGATTAAAAGGCTATACCGTCGGCGGCGCGCAGATCTCGACCAAGCACGCAGGCTTTGTCGTCAATGCCGGTGGTGCTACGGCAGCTGATGTGTTGCAGCTGATCAGTGATGTTCAAACTAAAATAAAAGCTGGCGTAGGTGTAGAGTTACAGCCAGAGGTTTTAGTGATCGGTGAAGAATAGCAATCGCTTACTAAGTAAAGCTCCGATATTTTATATCGGGGCTTTTTGCTGTCACAAAATGTTCAATTGAAAGCATAGGGACGCTATGATATAATAACAACATTGTAGGGAAAGAAGGATTTTAGCGTAATGGAAAATATCAAGGACAATGTGTACGACGTAGTTGAAGATTTTTATGCTCACGATGAAGGTTGGAACGCATTGCTCAGACAAGAATATGCGGAAGGTTTTTTGAGGCAGGAGGCCTGGAGAGGCAAAAAAAACAGCGAGTTATATCACACTTGGGATCATTTGACGATACTGTGCTTGTATCTTGGCAGTGCTGAGACCTTTTTAGGTGATATGAATGCCGATGATTTTATAGACTGTGTAGCCTGGTGCGGCAGGAATATTTCGGAATTTACACCGGACTACCAAAATACGAAAGCTTTTTTAGAGTCCTGTGACGGCTTGTTTAAATATTTAAAAAGTAAAAATGCTGTTTCTAACGATACTGCTCCGCAGGCAGCGGCTGCATTGTTGTTGCAGAATGACAAAATGAATATGATTTTACCGGACGGCAACTTTGATGACGAAAATATTGAGCGTGCGTGGGATGCGACGCCGAATGTGCCGGCAAAAATATTTTTAAATATCGGCGAACGGCTACAGGAACTACTGGAAGTGCTACATCGCTTTTTCGAGCGTGAATATTTTCGTTTAGATCTGGACCGAGCCGCCTTCTTGTATTATGGCATCTTAATGGGTTATGATGCCGATAAGAAAGAAGATATCGAAGAAACCAGCGAATGTTTCTGGGATTATTTTCTTTTTGACTACCATTTGCTGCGCAGCGATAAGCGGCCGCTGGAGTTCTTTTATGAACGTACCTGCTTGCCTGACGGCAGTGATTATAACGAAGCCTTTGCCAAACGGAACAGCGATGTTCTGGAGGAGCTTTGTAAAGCACGGCTGGCTGTATTTAAAATCGACAGTTTTACGGAAGACGGCGCGTTTTATTGCACTGACTGGCTGACTGGCGAAAAATATACCCTTAGCCTGCCTTTGGAAGAAACTGTGGATTTAAATGATGCCATTCTTTTAGGGCATATATTTTATAATGAAAGTATGATCATGAACTATGTAAGCTGCCTGAAAATTGGCAAGGTAGCGCAAAAAAGGCTGTTTAACACCCTTAAAGACTGTAAGGAATGGTATGGGATACAAGATCCGACAGCTGGGTGGGAAGGCTTTGTAGAGCGTAACCCCATGGTGTTGCGTCATATGGTGTTTCTATATTCGGCTTTTGTAAATTTAAACAGCTTTAGCTATGAAACCGCGCACAGAAACTATGTGCCTGCGGAAATAGATTATCACGACAAGGTTGTACTGCGAATCAGGCAGATGATGGAGCCATATCATTTTTCTGAACAGGATATAAAACTGGTTATACGCCTGTGGGCTGATTTTAAAGCACAGACTTCAAGAGAGATAAGGATGCCGGACATTTGGGCTGCTGGAGCGATTTATGACTTTATCAAAGCTAATGGCGTCTATAATTATGACGATGAAAAAATTGCCGAATTATGCCGCAACGCTCCCGTCGATGTTATGCGGCGCGTAGCGAAAGAAATCTGGGCCACGTTAGGAATGGAAAAGCATGACCCGCGTTACATCAACGAAGAAGGACTTTTGTTGATGGCGCTTTCCTGATGTGATAAAGGAGTTTTATTATGAAATGTAGTTTTTGTGGAAGAGAACTAGAACGCGGTATACAGGAATGTCCCTATTGCCATTGCCGTATCGAAACCGAAGTGCAGGTACTGCGCCCGGAAGAAAGAGATACTTTTGAAGGTGTTACCATCGAAGAGGACGGCAGCACTGAAGGTGGCACCCGGGTTGAAGACGTGCGTGATGAGCGCAGGGCATATGAACAAACAGCAGGGCCAAAGATACGGGTGCACAGCTTTGGCTGCGGCAGCGGTATTCTGATGACACTGTTGATTTTGGGCGGCATTCTGGCGATTTTCTTCTTTTTATTGCCTACATTTTTGATTTTTGCCGCTATTGGCGCCGTCGTAGTATTTATTATGCGTTTGTTTATGTAAATAAGCGCATATACTTTTCAAAGAATATTTTGCGCTTATGTGCCGTTAAAATAAAAGACTCCCGTTCAATATGAACGGGAGTCTTTTGCTATTTATTTTCCTAATAACTGTTTCAGTTCTTGTAGTTTTTCGGCAAATTTATGCAGTGTCACTGTAACGGGCTGCGGCGTTGTCAGGTCTACTCCGGCATTTTTCAACAGGTTCAGCGAGTAGTCGCTGCCTCCTGAGGAGAGGAAGTGCAGATATTTTTCGATAGCTTGGGGCTCTTTGCCCAGTATGGAGGCCGCAAAGGCGGTTGCCGCACTGTAGCCGGTAGCGTATTTGTAAACATAAAAGGGCGTATAAAAATGGGGGATGCGCGACCACTCGCTGGCCAGTTCTTCGTCTACGGTCAGCGCTGCACCGTAATAGCGTTTGTTGCTGTCCAGCCAGTAGGCTTCAAGTTTTTCGGCTTGCAGAGAACGTCCCTCATTGATCTCGTTGTGAATGAATTTTTCAAATTCGGCAAATTGCACCTGACGGTAAACCGTGGTACGCACAGCCTCTAAAAATTGATTGAGCAGATAGATTTTCTGTTCGGGAGTAGCTGATGTCAGCGTGTGCTCTAAAAGCAGTATTTCGTTTGTAGTCGAAGCGACCTCGGCGCAAAAAATAGAATAGTCGCTGTTGAGATAAGTTTGATTTTTATTACTGAGATAGCTATGCAAAGCATGCCCCATTTCATGGGCGAGGGTAGAAATACTATTGTAACGGGGCTGGTAATTCAAAAGTACATAAGGATGAACGCCATAGATGCCCCAGGAATAAGCGCCGCTGCGTTTGCCTTTGTTTTCGTAAATGTCTATCCAGCTATTGGCGAAGCATTCCTGTAACGCGTTCTGGTAATCGCTACCCAGCGGGGTAAGCGCGGCAGCTACTTTGGTTTTAGCTTCCTCAAAGCTGCAGGCAAAGCTGTCGCCTGCTTCACTGATAGGCTGATAAATATCATAGGCATGGAGTTCGTCTAAACCGAGGACGTCTTTTTTCAAAGCCATATAATCATGCAAAGGCTGCAAATTATCATGGACAGTAGCTATCAAACCTTCATATAAGGAAGCGGGGATATTGTCTTCGGAAAGGCAAGCCTCTAAAGTATCGTTGTATTTATGCGCCGTAGCATAAAAATGACTGACGCGGCAGTTACTGGAAAGTGTATTGGCAAGCGTGTTGCGATATTTATGGTAGGTGTTCATCAAACCCTTAAAAGAATTACTGCGTAATACCCTGTCGCTGCTGGTCATATTAAGCAGATAGTTACCTTCGCTGACTGGAAGTTCTTCACCTTTATTGTTTTTGACCAGTGGGAACTGCATATCAGCACTGACCAAACTACGGAAAATGGCCGCCGGGCCAGAAGTAGCCAGCTGGCTCAAAGAAAGCAATTCTTCCTGCTCTCTGGGAAGGACGTGTTTGGATAAACGTAGCAGATTTTCCAGATAAAAATGATATTCTTTAAAATCAGCATCGGTGAGAAGTTCGCTTAGTTTTTCCTGCGACAACGTTAGGATCTCCGGTTCGATAAAGGAAACAGCATTGCTGAAGGCCGCTACCAAGGCTTCTGCTTCACCTGCCAGTGCCTGAAATTGCTGATTGCCATTATCCGTATCCTGCTGCAAACGAGCATAAGCATACAATTTGCTGATCTCTATGGAAAGCTTCACTTGTTCCTGCAAAGCTATTTTTAAGGTTTGGCAGTCGTGTAGCTGACCTTTAAATTTACTGAAAGCGGTTAAAGATTTTTTCAAAGCGGCACAGGTATTTTTCCAAGCGTCTAAATCAGAAAAAATATCCTGGACATTCCATTGAAACCGGGCATCTATGCTGCTGCGAGGCACTTGATTACCATGAGCAGGTACGTTATTTTTAGTCATAAATCAAATTCACTCCTTGCAAAATCTAAAATACTTTATTATTATAACACAGACAGGATATGAAAGGTTAGAGGCGTGATTTTATGAAAACCATTTTAGTTGCCATCAACAGTAAATACGTTCATACGGCATTGGGATTGCGTTATGTAAGCGAATTTTGCAAAACTAAAGGCCTGGATGTAACTGTTATTGAAGAAACCATACAAACACCACTGCTGGCAGTATTGGCAGAAATAACCAGTGCTAAACCAGCAGTAATAGGATTTTCTGTGCACATCTGGAATAAAGCCTATGTTTACAGCTTGATAGAATTAGTTAGAAAAGTAATGCCTGCTGTCAAAATAGTTGTGGGCGGGCCGGAGGTCGCCTTTGAACCGGAACGCATTTTTACTGAAAAAAGTGAAATAGATTTTATCGTGCAGGGTGAAGGCGAAGTTTGCCTGGCAGAATTATTGCAAGCACTTGTAGGTAATATTAGCGAGGTGCCTTGCCATATTGCTTATCGTGACAACAAGGGTATTGTACAGAATAACGGCGGCGTAACTGTAGTTGACGATTTAGCCGAACTGGCATTTCCCTATCCTGATTTAGATGCTGTAGTAGAGGCAAATAAAATAGTTTACTATGAATGTACGCGCGGTTGTCCGTTCAACTGCTCGTATTGTTTGTCGGGTATTTCAAAAACGGTTCGTAGAAGGCCTTTGGAAAAAGTGCTGCTTGATCTGGAACGATTCATAGAAGCTAAGGTGCCGCTGGTAAAATTTGTTGACAGAACCTATAATTTGGATGAAGCGTACTTTTTGCCGATCATGCATTATTTATCAATGGCTGATACAGAGACGACTTTTCATTTTGAAATCAAGGCCGACCTGCTTTCGGAAAACACTTTGCGGTTTTTAGAAACAGTACCGGAGGGACGCTTTCAATTTGAGATCGGTGTCCAAAGCACAAATGACGCCACATTAAAGGCTATCGGCAGAGAAAACAACTGGGAAAAACTGGCTTATAATGTTGAACGCCTGCTGGCCGGAGGCAATATCCACCTGCATCTTGACCTGATCGCCGGACTGCCTTACGAAGGTGTAAAGGAATTTATTAAATCTTTCAACGATGTTTATAGCCTGCGGCCACATATGTTACAGCTGGGCTTTTTGAAAGTACTGCAGGGCACAACTATGCAGATGCAAACGGAAGAACACGAATTGTTGTATATGAGTGAGCCGCCTTATGAGGTAGTGCAGACTAAATATCTACGTTATGAAGAACTGCGCTTTTTAAAAGTATTAGAAGATGTGTTTGAAAACACCTATAATACAGGCAAGTTTCAAAACGTTCTGACGTATCTTGTTAAAATCAGCGGCGGTGACCCATTTGCTTTTTACCGTCAGTTAACAGAGTGGTGGGAGAGTAAAGGCCTGTATCCACAAGGACATAATGCGCGCGGCGTAACCAAGCTGTTATGGGAATTTGCCTGTGACTGTTATCCGGAAGAAAAAGCGGCGGTAAAAGAGGTGCTGCGGTTTGACGTATTTATTACTCAGCCCAATTGGGTTCCGACCTGGCTGGGGTGGAAAACTAATGAATTGAATGAAAGCGCTATGGCTTTCTGGCGCGATAAAGATGAAGTGCGTCGCTATCTGCCGGATTATATTTTTTCGACCTGGCGCCAGATTCGCAAAAACTATCCTATTGAAGCCTTTGACTATAATGTGCAGACTGGCATAGCCGAAAGAGTGATTTTTATGGCTGATTACAGCAGTGGTAAATGTGTCGTAAAACCTTTAGTAAGTGACTACTTACAAAATAATTAAAAAATGCAAAAAAGTTGCCAAAAAGGTGTTGACATAAATTTCAGGTGATGCTATTATATACAAGTCGCCGAAATACGGCAGACACGCAGAACCTTGAAAACT
>OIZQ01000068.1_pt1 | contig 71104 bp, 62 predicted proteins | sample 1588491 | NCBI WGS metagenome assembly OIZQ01 (sample SAMN03283262) | human gut metagenome | biome: human-associated habitat; material: feces | host: Homo sapiens | place: USA | collected 2013
ATTGCAGTTCTCACGCCAGGAAGAAGTATTCCGCCGCTTCATCGGGTTGGTTAATGAACACAGTAAACGTGAACGTAACATCAGTTTCTATGCAGATAAACTGTGTCTGACTCCTCATTATCTGAGTACGGTTATTCGTGAAGTAAGCGGGCAGACGGTAATGCAGTGGATTAACCAAGCCGTTATTCTTGAAGCCAAAGTGCTGCTGAAACACAGTGATTTGTTGGTATTCCAAATCTCGGATGAACTGGGATTTCCCAATCCGTCATTCTTCAGCAAATTCTTTAAACGGATCACAGGGATGACACCGGCGGAATATCAAAAGAAACGCCACACCTAAGCGGGGCTGAAAATGAGAAACTTTCATCTTATAACAAGATGATACGCTTCTGCATAATATCCACCAATTGCGCTTTCAATAACTTGGCATTGATAGGCTTGGGCATATATCCATCGAATCCGCTTTCCATCACCTTCTGTTCATCCGAAGCATAGGCAAAGCCTTGCCCCGTCTCCTGCAATGCATGCGCATTGCACGCTTCCACGCGGGAAATTGCTTCCTGCGCTTCTTCACGCGTCAGCGTCCGAAGCGGCGTCAGTCCATCCCTGTGCTTTGTAAGGCCAACGGGAACGACTGCCACGGACTGTGCGGCAGGCGCGAGCGAAAAAAGATCGCGGAGCGTATTCGTAAGGATTTCCCCATCGTTCAGTCCTGGGCAAAGCACAATCTGCGCGTGAAACTGCATGCCCTCCCGCTTAAGCCTGCCCAAGCGCTCCATAAGGCGCACGGCTGTGGGATTGCGCATCATGGCCTTGCGCACTTCCCCATCCGTAGCATGTACGGAAATATAAAGAGGGCTGACGCGGCGTTTCAGGATGCGCGTAAACTCTGCATCATCAATGTTCGTGAGCGTTACATAGTTCCCCATGATGAGGGATAGCCGCCAATCGTCATCCTTAACATGCAGGGTGCTGCGCACTCCCTTGGGCATTTGGTCAATGAAACAAAACACGCAGTGGTTCTTGCAGCTTTTAATTGGGCTCATCAATCCACTTTCAAAGTTTAAGCCGAGCGGCTCATAGAGCTCCTTTTCTATGTCAGCATAAACGCTTTCACCATCTGATGTTTCAAAGCAAAGCTCCAATGTTTCCTTCGTTGTCAGCTGTTCATAATCAATCACATCGAGCACAGTTTCTCCGTCAACGGATACAAGCGACCAGCCCGGCTCTACACCAAGCTCTTCTGCAATCGAATCCATGTCTATGGCTGTAATTCTGTGCTTCATTAAAATCTTCTCCATCCGCAATAAATCATGTTCGATTATATCATGCCATATCCGATTCCGCCATACTTCTTTCTTTTGCACATTTCGAAGTTTTTATGTTATACTTTGTTTCATGGAAACGATCTATCATACACTCCTGCCCATATATGACGCCAATTCACGCATCCTGATCCTTGGCACCTTTCCCTCGCCCAAATCGCGTGCGCAGGGGTTTTATTATGGTCATCCACAAAACCGTTTCTGGCATGTGCTATCCACCGTTCTGCAGGAGCCATTGCCAACTTCAATAGAAGAAAAAAGGGCAATGCTCCTGCGAAGAGGTATCGCCCTTTGGGATGTACTTGCATCGTGTAAAATCACAGGTGCTGCGGACAGCAGCATTCGTGACCCGGTTGCGAACGATTTCACGCCGATCTTCGCAGCAGCGGACATCCGCGCCGTATTTACAACCGGTAGGGTTGCGGCAAAATTTTATACGCGTCTTTGCGGAAGCGGATGCATTTGTCTCCCCTCCCCAAGCCCGGCAAATTGCGCGATGCCGTTCAGTGCGCTTGCGGAGGCCTATCGTGCTATTCTTCCGTATCTGCTGCAGCCTCTGCCGTAGGGGTCGGTGGGATTACCCAGACCCGGAAACGTCCCCAGTATACTTCTGTCATAACATAAAAGCGCATTTCTCCCCGTTTGAAAACAAATGCTCTTCCGTGCTGATCGCATGCAACGGCATCATATTCAGCTTCGATATGCATAAGAACGGCTGCTTCGGCGGCTTCACCCAGCAGGGAAATATATTCGCCGCTTCGCTGCGGCACTTCCGCAAACGGCTGCTCACGATTCAGCGTTGCCATTGCCCTGAGATACGGCAAAGGGTTACCGCGCTGAAACACGGCCGGGCCGTAAGAGCAGAACAATGCAAACAAAAGAACAACCAACAGCGCAATGCAGCTGCTTACGACTCCGCGCACGATGCGCCGCTTTTCCGAAAGTGCATTAACGAGCAGCTGCTCCGCAGCTTGCGGAACATTTTCTTTTTCAATCCGCACCCCGGCAAGAAGCTCGCTTACCGACACATCAAGGGCAGTACTGAGGCAGGGCAACATCGTAATGTCCGGCAAACCTCGCCCCGTTTCCCATCGAGACACCGCTTTGTCGGTAACGCCAAGCAGAGATGCAAGGGCGCCTTGGGTGAATCCCTTCTCCTTGCGGCAAGCTGCGATGAAGGCGCCTATTTTTCTGGGATCCATATGAAGCCTCCAATTTCAAAAATTTATGGCTTCAGGGTAACTGACGCATGAACTCCTGTCACCCTATGGAACGTAGAATTCCCTAAATTCCAAGCTCAGCTGCCCATTCGCTTTCTTTGAAACCAACAAGCACGAACCCATCCCCAATTAAAATCGGACGCTTCACAAGCATGCCGTCCGAAGACAGAAGCATAAGCTGTTCTCCTTCCCCCATCTCAGGCAAGCGCTCTTTTAACTGCATGTTCTTGTAGATCAGGCCGCTGGTATTAAAGAAATGCTTGAGCGGAAGGCCGCTTTTCGCATACCAGGTTTTGAGTTCGTCAAGCGTAGGACGTTCAAGTTTGATATCGCGCAGATCATAAGAAATACCGTGGCCATCCAACCAGCGTTGTGCTCTCTGGCAGGTGCTGCATTTGGGATAACAAAGAAGAAGCATTGAAATACCCACCTTTCTTTTAAATCGATCGATAAAATTAGTCCAAGAGCTGGAAACGCAGGAGCACGGGATCATGATCCGAATAGCAGTAGCCTGTGTTTATATTCTCATATGCGGTGCACTTTATATTATCAGAAATAATGAACCCATCAAGCGTGACGGTATAGGTTAGGTCAGGCACATATTCCATGTCCGCATTTCTTGCGCTATTCCATAGTTGCGCGCGCTCCTCACCACACAGCATATCGATGCAAAACTCAAAATGCTCCGGAAGTTTTTCCCGCGGAAATGGATATGCCCAAGACTCCCGTTCCATGTTGTCATCCGCCAGCGCTTTTAAGTCGTGGTTGAAGTCACCGCCGCAAATCACATAGTTGCCGGCAGAATATTCCCGTTCCATGTCCTCGCAAAGCATAAGAATCTGCCCTTCACGGATTTCATCCGAATTGCCATAGGCAGACATATGGAGCGTTAGGATCACAAGCTCTTTCCCGTTTTCCACCGGAAAGCGGGAAACGCTGTAGCAGCGGTCAAGATCAAAAAATTTTGTGATTGAGGTGGAAATCGGAAAGCTCCGGCGCATGCTTCCCGTAATGGGGAAACGTGAAAAGAGCGCAAGGCCTGATTTGCTTTTTCCGTGCGGCTCCGTGAAAGGATAAGCAAGAAATGCAGAATCATAATTGACCGCAAACGTTGAATAATAGTCCGGCAGCGCTTTGCGCAAAAGCTCATATTGATCTATATGGTAGCTCCGCGTTGCATCCAAGTCTATTTCCTGAATCAAAGCAAAGTCCGGATTGAGAGCGGCGATCAGGCTGGAGGCGCCCTCCACGGTATTCAGTACGCTCTCTTTGCTGGCCGCCCAGGAGGATTTCCCGCCATCCATAAAGAAGCTGTATTCCGGCGTGTAGGCTCCGAAGCCAATATTATAAGTAGCGGCACTATATTCCTCCCCAAGCTGCAAGGATGTTGGCGCAGATTCTGTTATATCTTGCGGCTGAATAATTGAAAGCTCCTGCATATCCGCAATGCGGTCATAGGTCACCAAAAGGTACGCAGCATAGCTTGCTATAAGCAGAAAAAACGCGGCAAAGGTAATTCCGATTATTTTTATTGCTTTTTTCACTGTAGTATACCCTTTCCCACTTCTCTTTGGACATTGTATTCATTATATCATGAATGAAGAAAAAAAGGGTTATACCTTGCCATTTTTAGGGGAAAGCAAGATAGCGCGAAATGAAAAAAGCTAGGTAAAACCTAGCTTTTTTCATGGTCGGGGCGACATGATTTGAACATGCGACCTTTTGGTCCCGAACCAAACGCGCTACCAAACTGCGCTACGCCCCGAAACTGGAGCCAATGTGGGGACTCGGACCCCAGACCTGCGCATTACGAGTGCGCCGCTCTACCAACTGAGCTACATTGGCGCGCCATGCACAACGTGCACCAACGGTTTCTTATTATAACAGACAAATCTTGTTCTGTCACTAGTTTTTTAAAAATTTTTTGTCCAGGTTCATGTTCCGGGATAAGCCCTTGCCACCGTCTGGGCGTGGCGGACATCTTCCTGCGAACTCAGGCGTGTGACTTCAAACTCGTCAACACGCATATGTCCGTCACCCTGCACATAAATTGTTCTTCCATTCGTTATGGGCAGGATTGGCGCCTGCGGCAAAGAATGATCTGCAATGATTTCGGCGATATGCGGATGCACCCGCAGCAAATAATCGCAGGATGCGTCCGTGCTGATCATGCGCATGAGCTGCTTACGCGCCTTTAACACCACGGTTTCATGCGAGAGCACTTTACCATCCCCTCCGCAGTAAGGACAAGGCGATTGAAGGGTATGGGAAATGCATTGCCGCGTTTTTTTTCGCGTCATCTCCACAAGGCCAAGCTGTGTAATGCCAAGCACGTTTGATTTCGTCCTATCCTTTTGCAGCTCAGAACGCAGCGTGGCAAGTACGCGCTCTTTGTCTGCAATTTCATCCATATCAATAAAATCTACAATAATAATGCCGCTGATGTCCCTTAACCGAAGTTGGCGTGCGATCTCCTTTGCGGCCTCGCAATTGGTAACGGTAATCGTTTCCTGAAGATTATCCGTTCCAACGTATTTTCCCGTGTTAACGTCAATGGTGGTAAGCGCCTCTGTTTGGTCAATGATAATGTAGCCGCCGTTTTTCATCCATACTTTGCGGGCAAGCGCTTTGTCAATTGCGCTCTCCAGCCCCAAAAGATCAAACATATCAGGCACATCTTCATAAAGCTCTACCCGGTCGCGCAATGTTGGGGAAATAATCCCTGCAACGAGCTGGATTTTTTCGCAGAACTCGCGGTCATTGATCACAAGGCGCTTAATGTCCGGCGTGAACAGATCACGAATTGTGCGGAACACGAGCGGTTCCTCTGCATGAATCAATCGCGGTGCGCTGACAAGCCTGCTCTTTTGTTGAATACGTTCCCAGAGGCGAATCAGGAAGTGTAAATCCGCTTGGAATTCTTCCTCCCCTTTCCCTTCCGCAACCGTGCGGACAATCACCCCCATTTTCTGTTCGGCGGTAAGGCCTTCGAGCAGGTTCTTCAAACGTGTCCGTTCACACTCATCCTCAATGCGGCGAGAAACACCAACGTAGTTCACGCTTGGCATCAGAACGAGCGTTCGCCCTGGGAGGGTAATATTTGTAGTAACACGGGCGCCCTTTGTGCCGACAGGCTCTTTTACAATCTGCACTAGAACTTCCTGCCCCGGTTTAACGATATCTTTGATGTTCAATGGAGCGGACTTGAGTTCGCTCTGCTGCCCATGAAACGTGAAATCGGAGCGGTCGATTTGGATGTCACCCGCATAAAGGAAAGCGTTGCGTTCCAAACCAATATCGACAAAAGCAGCCTGCATTCCCGGTAAAACGTTCTGTACCCGGCCTTTATAAATATTGCCGACAAGACGCTCGCGCCCTCTGCGTTCGATATAAATTTCGCTTGGGGAACCGTCCTCAAGCAAAACCACCCTGGTTTGATATGGGTTAATATCAACAATGATTTCCTTTTCCACGATATTCGCTCCTAATTGAAAATTCATGGTGTGCCGATTCGGCATTAGTTTTTCCTGAAGTCTTTAATATCTTGTGGCAAGGCGGGCATAACGACACCATCTGCTGAATAAATGGCGGTTCGGTGCACGCGATAAGAAAAAGCGCAGGAGCAGCGGGAAGCGAGCGCTCCAAGCAGAAGATCTACATTTAAACTTCCCTTTGCGTCTGCAACGCCAAAAAGGGAAAGGGACAAGGAATCATTATCGGTCGAACGGCTGAACTTAAAATCCAGCAGTAACGGGCGGATATCCACCGTTTTGATTCCTCCTTTTGTGCGCTTTTCAACGTAAACGGGAGCCTGTATCATGCTGTAAAACGCCTGTTCTATCCCTTCCGCAAAAGAAGGGTTCTCAGGAAAGAACCGAATCGTATAGGATGCTGCCGCCATGAGCGCTGTTAAAGCCGACAGCCCTTCAGCAGCGGCCGCTGCTTCCAAAATGCGAAAGCCGCCGGGAAGCACTGCATTTACTGCATCACGAAATGCATCGGAGCACATATCCTGCGCAAGCTTTACATCAAACCATTCTGCTTCACTTGTATAACCAAGGGAAAGCGCCGTTGCAAAAGAAAGCAGCGGGTGCGGATTAAACCCCTGTGAATAGGCGAGGGGTATGTTCGCGCGACGGAAAGCACGTTGGAACGTGCGCTGAATATCGAGATGAGAAACGAAGCGCACCGCTTCTCCCTTTTCAAATCTTGCAATAATCCGCATACTTTTCTCCAAAACAACCATTGCATCCACTGCGGCAGTCCCTTGTTGTGAGTGCCGCATTTGCACGAGAAAGCTCGCGCATAAGATACGCTTCCGTTACCAACATATCGATATGCCCCCAAGGCAATGGTTCGCCAGGCTCACGCCGCCTATGGGCATAATCAGAAGGAAGCAAACCGTTTTCGGCAAAAGCGGTGCTCCAGGCTTCGGGTTTAAAATGTTCGTCCCAGGAATCGAACCGCGCACCATAGCGATATGCGGTTTTCATCACGTCCGCAAGGCGGCGGTCACCGCGCGCAAAAACCGCTTCAAGGACGCTGATATCCGGTGCATGATACGAAAACTCTGCGCCGCGAATCCCCTTCATAGCTGCACGCAGGAACTTCTGCTTTTCTATAAGCGTTTCCTTTCTGTCCTGGGGCTCCCACTGAAACGGGGTAAATGGCTTCGGCACAAAGGAGGAGGCGCTTACGCTGAGGCGCAGACCTTTCCCACGCTTTTCCTTTGGCATGCTGTAAAACAGCGCAGATACTTTTCGGGCAAGGTCGGCAATGCCGAGGAGATCTTCCTCCGTTTCTGTAGGAAGACCGATCATAAAATAGAGCTTCACGCTGTTCCAGCCCGCCTCAAAAGCATCCCGTGCAGAGCGCAGCAGATCCTCCTCCTGCACCCCTTTATTGATGACATCACGCAGGCGCTGGGTTCCTGCTTCAGGTGCAAACGTCAGCCCTGCCTTGCGCACAGACTGCATGCGTTCCAGATCATCTTTCATGAATGCGTCAATGCGAAGGGACGGAAATGAAATTGAAACGCGCTTCTTTTCAAATTCGTCCATGATTTCCGGTACGAGTGTGTGGATTTCTGAATAGTCCCCCGAACTCAGGGAGAAGAGAGAAACCTCATCATAGCCTGTACAGGCTATCAGTTCACGCGCCTGCTCCATCACTGTTTCACGATTGCGCTCCCGAATGGGACGATAGATAAAACCTGCCTGGCAGAACCGGCAGCCGCGCGTACAACCGCGGAATAATTCAAGCGCGATACGATCATGCACAATGGACATGTAGGGCACAATTGGTTTCCCGATATACGGCGCATGCTCCAAATCTTTGACCACACGCCGCGTAATGCGGTGCGGCGCACCTGGCTCTATCACGGCCATGCGTTGGAAGCGGCCTGTCTCATCGTAGACAGGCTCATAAAATGATGGAACGTAAATACCCGGTATTTGAGCGATCGATCGCAGCAGGGTCAGCTTGTCCCATCCCTGCTGTTTTGCCTTAAGAACGGCGTCTGCAAACTCTTCAATCAGCTCTTCACCGTCTCCGATCAGGAAAGCATCCACAAACGGGGCCAATGGTTCCGGATTGCAGGCACAAGGCCCACCGCAAACGATAAGCGGCATGCTGCCGTCTCGCGCTTTTGAATGAAATGGCAAGCCAGAAAGCTCAAGCATTGTGAGGATGTTTGTATAACACATCTCATAAAGCAAGGAGAATCCAATTACATCGCAGTCTGCAAGCGGACGCTTTGTTTCAAGTGTAAACAGGGAAACTCCATTTTCGCGCAACGCACGTTCCATGTCAGGCCAAGGCGCAAAAACGCGCTCGCAAATTGTGTTCTCCCGCGCGTTTAAAATGTGGTACAGGATGCGTGAACCAAGGTGCGACATACCAATCTCATAAACATCGGGGAACGCAAGCGCAAAGCGTAGTTCAGCATCGGTTTTCTGTGTCATATTCAGTTCTCCGCCCATATAGCGTGCCGGCTTTTCTACGGACGATAGAATGCGATCAATCAGTTGTGAATCCAAAACGCCCTCCAAATGGTATTTTTGCCATCTTCAGTTTATCACTGAATTTGCATAAGGTCAATGTAACAATAAGATTGCACGGAGCGTTGCCCCCATACCGAGGCGCGCTATGCCATCAAGCAGACACGATTCGCTGAGGCGTCCAATCTCTTCCATCGCATCGTTTACAACGAGGATATATGTGATATTGCGTGGGTCTGTAAAACGCAACGCATCCTCACCGCGCACAGATTGATGCAAGGCAATAAAGCGCACACGGAGGCAATCGCCGGCACGTATTGTTTCAAAACGGCGCAGGACTCCATCGATGCGTGCTTCTTTGGTTTGCCTGCTTTCCCGCCAGACAGCAAGCAGCAAAAAAGCCCCCATAATGAACATCATTGTTTGCGTATCAACTTCAGTGGGAACAAAAATGCCGCAGACAATTGCGGCAGCTCCGGTGATGCTCCCAAGAAAAAGGAGAAGCTGCGAGGCTTGGCGTGGCGGGAGCACCATGCGCAGCAAGGATTCCGCCATGCGGCCGCCATCCAGCGGCAGCGCTGGAACAAGGTTGATAATGCCCAGCAATGCGTTGATACGCCCAAACTGCGCAATGAGCGTGCGCCCGGGCAGATGCAGACTTTCGCTTGCCCATAGCGCTCCGCAGGCAGCCGCGGAAACCAGGCTGAACAACGGCCCCGCAGAAGCGACGGCAAGTTCATCCCATCGATTTCCGATGCGTTTTTCAATACGGGCCACAAAACCAAAAGGCTGGAGCTCGATGCGCTTGATCCGGTATCCCATTGCGCGTGCAACAAAAACATGACAAAGCTCATGCAGAAACAGAGCCAATAGATTTAGTAACATTGTTCCGGGGCGTCCCGCAAGCAGCGCGTAAAGAATCGGCAGCAACACAAATGGGCTGCATTCAATTTCTGTGTTTCGTAGCTTGCCCAGCCGCATCAAACATTTCCAGTCTTTAAAATAAAGTATGCAGCGGGATTTTCCGGCTGTCCCTGAATTAAAAGCCCAACATAGAGTTTTTCCCCCGCTTCAATCGAACCGACATAATCGCTTTTTAGAAGGGGCTGCCCCACTTCTACGCTAATGCTGGAAAGCCCGTAAAGGAAAAGCTCCTTATCGTCCGAAGCGACAATGCGTACATAATTTCCAAGATCTTTATCCGCTCCCGTCTCCTTTACACTGCCATCCAAGCAAGCGGATACGTTTTGCTCCTGGCCTGCCGTCAGTGCAAGCAGGGTACTGTCGCGGAGTGACTCGCTTTCATTTGCCTCAATCGGCGGCTGTAGCTTCCCGCTGCTGGAGAAAACCTCCAAAATGCCCGGCAATTCAACAAATTTCAGTTTTCCAAGCATATCGTCAAGTTCGCTTTCCTCATTCACGGCTTCTTTGACCGTTTGCAGGGCACTGTCCGTAGCGGGTGTGCCGATCCATTTCAGCAGCAGCACAAGCGCACATGCAGCAGCGCAAATGCCGCATTTTACGAGCATAGAAGTCGCATCAAACGGCTGCGATTGGGATGGCCTTCCCCGCCTTGCCTCCCGCATGCTGCGGCGCGGTTCCGCGCTTCGCCCGGAACGCACGCGCGGCAAACGCAGCATCATATTCGTTTCTTCGGATATAAAGCCTGAAAGTTCCACTTTATTGCGTTTTTCTTCCATAACAACACCTCCCGCGCGGTAGAGTATATGCGCAGGAGCGGTGTTTCAACAACGGTTTGAGTTATTTTTTGACCGGCCGGCGCATGCACACGTTTTCAACGATACCGACCGCAATCATGTTTGTGAGAAGATTCGAGCCCCCATAACTTAAAAAGGGAAGAGGAATTCCGGTGACGGGCATAAGGCCCATCGTCATGCCGATATTCTCGAAGACGTGGGCGAGCAGCATGCCAATCACGCCGGCAACAAGGCATGTTCCAAAATTGTCCTTCGCTTTGAACGAGATCCAAAGCCATCGAAATACCAACATGAAATAAAGAAGGATAATCAATGTGCCACCGACAAAGCCCAAACCTTCTACAATTCCCGCAAAGATAAAATCAGTATGGCGTTCCGGCACAAAGCGAAGCTGCGCCAGCGTGCCTGAGCTAAAATATCCTTTCCCATAGAGTTGCCCTGAGCCAATGGCGATCTTGGATTGATATACGTTATATCCGCTGTTGGAAAGATCGAGACTTGGGTCCAGAAAAACATCAATGCGGAAACGCTGGTCATCGTTCATCACAAAAAAATATGCAAGCGGCAGTCCGGCTGCGAGCGCGCCTGCGGCGGCAACAATATACCCCCAACCAATGCGCGCAATGAACAAAATAAAAACCAGAATGCAGATGTAAACAAACGCAGTGCCAAAGTCCGGCTGAAGCATGACCAGTACCGTTGGAAGGCCGCAGACTGCAAGCGCAAACAGGATGGACTTGAAAGAACGCAGCCTTCCATGATCCTGGTCCATCCCCTCTGAAACAATTTTTGCAAGGAAAATAATGATGCACACCTTGCATAGCTCAGCTGGTTGAATTGCACGGTCGATTGCTTCAAAGACAAACCAACCCGCAATACCACGTGTTTTTTCTACTGTAAATAAAATGAGTAGAAGCGCCACATTTCCAATATAAGCATATTTGATCAGCAGCTTGAAAAAGCTGTAATCAAACACGATTACAATCAAAAATGCCGCTATGCCGACAAGAAAGTTTACGCCCTGACGCTGCACATAATTGAGGTTTAGCTTTGCCAAGTAATCGCTTACAGAAGCCTCGTCTCCATCAAAGGGAGAAGCCATGATGCTAGCAATGCTAATAAGGCCAATTGCAACCAACGCCAAAACGAGGACGATGGTGACCCAGTCAATTTGTTTAAGCAGCTTTCTGTCGAGCATAAAGCGGTTTCCTTCGGTCAGGTAATGTTGAACAAAGCTTTCATTTGTTCAAAAATGGCTTTGTACTTGTCGGCTGTGTCGCCATAAATGATAGGCCTGTTTACGCGGGAAACCGGAGGCACTGTATCGCCGCGCAAAAGCTTATCAAGCGCCATGGTTGCCTCTGCCGCAGCCTCATAATAAGGCTCGATGCAGAGTGCATAGATATCGTTGTCGCTGAACAAGCCATAATTGTCGTCGCTCAAACCATTGCAAAACACCGTAATGGTGATCTGAGTAAGCAGACCTGGGTTGGGTGTTGGCTCCGGCGTCATGCCGGGTGCAGGGGTGGGTTCCGGCGTCGGGCTTGGAGCGCCTTCCGCACGGAACGTTTTCTGCGCTTTTGAACGCGCCTGAATCGCAATGGATGCCGCCTCGCTGTCCACTACATACATACCCTTTATGTCCCGGTTATAGAGCAGATAGGTTGCAAGTTCGTCGATGGCCCCCTGCTCATCGACTGCCGTGCGGTCGAATGCCTCCACGCGGAACTGCGGGTAGGCAGACGCAATAGATGCCGAAAATGCTGCATAGCATGCTGCCGTATCCGCCCCATAAACCAGAATGCGGCCGGACTTCAGGCTTCGCTCCGTCATGCGCTCGGCAAGGCCACGGGCAAGCTCATCATAATATTCCGAGGTATCCGCTATGATGTTTGCATCAAGCCCCACGGCAGAGCTTTCGTAATACGGCACAACAACCTTTATCCCATTTTCTGCAGCGCGCCCGATTGCGGCATCGCTTTCGCAGGTTGGATCGAACACAAGAAGTGCATTCACATCGTCCGCAATCGCTTCGTCCACGGCGGAAAGCATCCCTTCTCCTGCGGTTGCACGGTATATTTTCGCCGCATAGGAAAGGTTTTCTGCGGTATGCAAGAAGCCGTACATGGTCATGTAGGCTCGGTCAGAACCATCGTCATCTATTACAAGGCCAATTAAGTCAAAGCCTTTTCCGGCTGCTGTGGCAGGCACGCCCGCATTCAGCTGCCCGGGCGTTTCCGGTTCCGCAGGGGAGTTGGAGCTGGATGGCAACGATGCCTCCTCTATTTTTTCTGCGCAGCCGCTACACGCAAAAAGCAACGCAGCTACAAGCAGAAACGCGATTTTTCGTTTCATGCAGTTCCTCCGAATTAAAGCGCTAAGCTTATTGTACAGCATTTCCCCCGGTCTGTCAGCCAATCGGGGGAAATTAACAAAAGGGCCATAAAATTATACGCCGGATTTCATTTAAACCTGATAGCGCATATCCCGCGCAGGCATTGCGTCAAGCTCTGCTTTTTTTGCCGCAAATCCGGGTTTGCCGAGCAGTGCGTAAGTTGCCTTCTTCCCTTCCTCAACGCCTGGTTGGTCAAACGCGTTCAGACCGAGCAATTCACCCGCGAACGCTGTTTGAAGCTCAAACAGGCAGATCAGTTCGCCAATTGTAAACGCGTTTACCTCCGGCAAGGTGATGGTTTTGCTCATGTGGCCTGACTTACACACAGCATATTCGGTGGCTGCTTGCTCCGCCTTAATGAGTTCATTGAACGTATGCCCGCTCAAGAACGCTACGTCCGGGATATAGTCATATGCATGGGGGATTGGTATTTCTGCACGATACCGATCTACCCCGAGGAACGTGATCACCTTATCGAACGGACCTTCTGTGTACAGCTGCACTTGAGAATGCTGATCCGTTACGCCGAGTGCCTTTACAGGCGTTTGGCCGGCATAGATTTCCCGGCCGGAGCACGCGTACCGTTTGCCGAGCGATTCCGCCCAAAGCTGCGCATACCAATCGGACATAAAGCGAAGCGAATCCGCATATGGCATCAGGACGCTGATATTACAGCCCTGCTTCATCGCAAGAACCTCAAGCGCCGCGAGAATGCACGCAGGATTTTTCAATGCATCTTGCTCAGAACAAAGCGAGTCCATATATGCCGCCCCGGCAAGAAGCTCTTCGATGTCAATCCCACATACGGCCGCAGCAAGCAGGCCGACCGGACAGAGTTCGCTGAAGCGCCCCCCCACGCCATCCGGCACGAAGAACGTTGTAAGATCGTTTTCCTTTGCGATTTTGATCAGGTTCCCTTTCTCCGCGTCCGTTGTAGCGATAACATGCTCCCGCCATGCGTCGCCAACGGCATTTTTCAGAAAGTCTGTCGCCCAAAGCAGCTGCGACATCGTTTCGGAGGTGCTGCCGGACTTCGTAATAACATTAAACACCGTACGGGCAGGGTCGATTACATCCATCAAAGACGCCATCCGTTCCGGATCAATGTTATCCTCAACATAAAGTTTGGGGCCGTTGCGCTTTGCGGCAGGCAGGTCATTGTAGCGCAAATGGGAAAGCGCCTGCTGCACTGCGATGGGACCAAGCGCGCTGCCTCCGATGCCAAGCACAACAAAAGCATCGCAGTTCCTTCGTACCCATGCGGCGGTTTCAAGAATTTGGTGAACCACTTCGCTCTGGTTAAAGGGAAGCTGGCGCCACTTCATTTCGCCGCGCTTTTCTTCCATACGCAGTGCTGCCGCCTTATACTGCGGCCTCTGCTCTGCAAGCATGGCTGCGCCAATACCGCGCATCCCTACAAATTCCTGCATCATGTTGTTGTAATCCACCCGAAGCCGCATGGAATCACGCCATTCCCTGCTTTCAAATCGCTTCATATGTTTCGTTGCCTCCTAAATCTATTGCAAATGGTTTTGCATCTTTATTTTGATAGGATTATATCACATATCGTGTGCGGCTGTCCGCATAAATTATACTACCGGTAATTCAGGGAGACTTAAAATGAAAAAGAGGAAATGGCTATGGATTATTTCTTTTGCCGTCTGTGCGGCCTCCGGGATTGTTCTTCTGGCTGCGGCTTGTTCCGCACGCGCATCCGGACACATGAAGCTCACGGTGATTGACGCATATTCCCTGCGCGCCATTGCAAACGCGAGAATCATCCTCCCGGAAGCCGGCCTTTCCGCAACCTCCGACCAAAATGGGGTGGCATATCTTTACGGCGTGCCGGTGCGGACGCGGGAAGGGGCGTTGGCAGAAGTTCCCTGCGATTATGGGGAAACCACAATTTTTGTTTATGCGGAAGGCTACCTGCCTTTTGCGCTGTTCCATGCGCATGTGTACCCAGACCGCATGCGCAATGGGCCAACGCTGTATCTTTTTCCGGAAGGGAACGAGGACGGCATTGAGGTCATTTCGATGATAGAATCCCCTGCCGAAGAGTGGGTAAAGCGCCTTCTTGATTCTTACATGCCATGATATTTTAACACTTCGGATGCTGCTTTTGCCGTTGGCGCATGGTATAATAACAGCATGTCGAACGAAAGAAGCAAATCGATTTCCCGTGCCGAATGGAAGCGGCAGCTCAGGAAGCTGCCGTGGCTTTTACTGATCCCGCTTGGAATTTTTGTCCCGCGCCTTGCCGCACAGCATCCGGATTGGATTGAAGCATACTACTCCGAGAAAATCTACCCTTTTATCAGCGCATGGATGGGAAAGCTTAATTCCTTCACCCGCGCTTCGTTGGCTGAATGCATTCTGTTTGCGCTTGTAATCACGGTTGCCGTACTAACGCTTGTGTATCTTTACCGCCTGTTGTTCCGGCGAATCCGCTTTTCCGCCTTTGTTGGCTATCTGCTTTCGCTGTGCATCGCGGGAGGCGTATTGCTCAACCTGTTTTATGTGATGTGGGGCTTCAATTATTTCCGGCCTTCACTTTATACGCTTCTTACGCTTCCGGTGGAAGAACGCAGCACGGACGAACTGGAGGCAGCATGTTTACGCCTTGCGGAAGAAGCAAACGCATTACGGGGCGAAGTGCGTGAAAATGAGGAAGGCGTATTCACACTCGAAGAAGGATACGAGGCCTACTTTGACGAAATTCCGGCCGCATACGCAGCGCTTGGCTGTGAGCTTCCTCTTTTTTCCCGGCGCACCTATGCCGCAAAGGGTGTCGCGAGTTCCATCGGTCTTTCCTATGCCGGGATCTCCGGCATCTTCATCCCGCATACAGGGGAAGCAAACGTAAATGTCGATCAGCCTGCGCTCCTGATGCTTTCCGCTGCAGCACACGAAACTGCCCACTACCTTGGCATTGCGCGCGAGGACGAGGCAAACTTCGCCAGCTACCTTGCCTGCACGCATTCGCAGGATCCCTCCATCTCGTATTCCGGCACAATGCTTGCCCTGATCCATTGCGGAAACAAGCTTTATGCCGCAGACAAGGAAAAATACTCCGCCCTTTACGCAACATACAACGAGGGGGTAGTACGCGACCTCAGGAGCTATAATGCGTATTGGGATTCGTTTGAAGGCCCGGTCGAAGAAGCCGCCACAACGCTCAATGACAATTACCTGAAGTTTAACCAACAGGAAGATGGAGTAAAAAGCTACGGCATGATGGTCGACCTAATTCTTGCCTACTTTGCTGCAGGAAACTGATCCGCTATTCCGCTTTGGTTTTCACAGCCCGTTCCAGCACTTTTGACGCAATAGGCGCGGCAACCGTCCCACCTCCTCCCGCCTGCTCCACGATTACGGTGATCGCATAGGGATGCGCATCACTATCGATATAGCCGGTGAACCAGGCATGCGCACGTGCGTTTTTTGCAGAGGAAACCTCTGCCGTGCCTGTCTTTCCGCAGACGGTATAACCATCCACGGCTGCGCGCGTGCCCGTGCCGCGCTGCACCACGCCCCGCATGCAGGCCGCAAGAAATTCCGCTTCGTTGCCTTTGAGGAACGCCTCATATTCCTCTGGCGCGAGGCTTTTGTATTCTATGCCCGCCGTACCGCTCACGCCTTTTAAAAGCTTTGGTTCCATGGCAGCGCCTCCATTTGCAATGGCACATGTAATCAGGCAGAGATGCACAGGCGTAATAATGTCTGTATGTTGGCCAACCCCGCTCCAAGCGAGCTCGAAATCCGTCTCCGCATCGCTGTAGGTTCCCGGATATGCCACCAGTTCGTCAAACAGGAGCTCCCCGTTGAATCCAAGCGACTCAGCTGTTTTGCGCAGATTTGTTTCGCCGATTTCAAGCGCAAGCTGTGCAAAGACATGATTACAGGAGTGGATGAAGGCTTCCTCCAACGTCAGCTCACCATGCCTGGCGTCCTCATGATCCCGAAGAAGGATATATTCCTCGCGCAATGTCCCCGTTTCGTCATAAGGGTTCACATCGTCATTCACCAGCGTTCCGCTTTCCTTTTCAAACACAAGCGGCCCGCTGCACAAAAACGTGCGGCTCTGCACATTCGGCAGATATCGCAGCGCTGCAATCGCCGTAACGATTTTAAACGTCGATCCCGGAGTATAGCGTCCCATCGTTGCGCGGTTGACCATGCTGCCCTCTGCAAGCGTGTATCCTCCTGTGGCATAGTCTTTCATGCGTGCCGGGTCGAATCCGGGGCGCGCGGTGCAGGCAAGCACTTCTCCTGTTTTGTAATTCATCAGCAAAATCGCACCGTTGTTTCCTTCTAAAAGAGAATAGGCATATTCCGAGAGCGCTGCATCGACCGTGAGCATAATGTCGGCTCCCGTACGCTGTTTCCCTGAGACCAAATAAGAAAGTTGTTCCCCAAGATCCTGATCGAATCCAAGCAGATATTTTGCAAACAACGCTTCTGCTCCAAGCGTCTGCCCAGTCGTGTCGCCGATTACATGTGCGGTAGCAAGCCGCATGCTCTCATTCGCAGCATAGTTCCGCTCCCCCGCTTCATTTGTGGTGGCAAGCACAAAGCCACGGCGGTCAAATATCGTTCCTGCCTGCACAGCATTCTTCTGTTTTGTTACGCGTGTATTGTAAGGGCTGGCAAACCAATAGGTACCATAAGCGCCGACGATGTAAACAAGATATCCTGCGAGCAGCAAGAACAGCGCAACGAACACGGCAAGCATGCCCTTAATGTTTCGCCTGGTATTCATGCGCGTTCCTCCTCGTCCGCTTCATAGCCTGCCCCATCTTCTTTATCGTTTGAGGGCTGCGTATCCCGGGCAAGCGCATCCTCCAGTGAGGCGCTGCTTTTTGCCACAACCCCTTCCAAAATTCCGGCGAGCAGCATGCAGGCGATCATAGAACTGCCGCCATAGCTCACGAATGGCATGGTAATCCCCGTGAGTGGAATCAGTTTGATTACGCCGCCGATAATCACGAATGTTTGCACCGCCAACATTGCCGTTGCTCCAAATGCTGCGAGCATGCTGAACCGGTCTTCCGCATGGAGTGCAATTAAAACTCCGCGCACCACAATAAGCAGATACAGCGCAATAACGCCCACGCCAAACACGATGCCGAATTCTTCGCAGATGACGGCAAAAATATAATCCGTATGATAGGCCGGGATCATCTTTGGCGAGCCTTGCCCAAGCCCTAACCCCCACAGTCCCCCCGAGGCGATTGCCATGAGTCCCTGTGCAATCTGATACCCGCTCGTGGAATAGGTCGCCCATGGATCCTGCCAAATGGCGATGCGCGCGCGTACATGGTCAAACATCAAATAGCTTGCATACGCGCCTGCGCTGCCAGTGAGCAGCGCTGCGAGCGTTGCTCTGATATTGCTCGTCGCAACGAAAAAGACCAGCAGGAACGTTCCGGCCATCAACATTGCGGCGCCCAAATCCCGCTGCAGTACAAGAAACGCCGCAACTGCACCCACAAACAGAAACAACGGAACCAGATCCCGTACGTGCGTGCGTTCCGTCAGCGCATCTGCAAGTACGAACACAAGCGCAACTTTTACAAATTCGGAGGGCTGGAACAATATGCCGCCCACGCTGATCCAGTTTTTTGCTCCGCCGGATTCCTTTCCAACAAAAATCAGCGCGCCGAGGATGCCCAAACTCAAAAGCGCCATCGGAATGCTGAGCACGCGGAAAATACGAGGCCGCCGCATCAATGCCATCATCAGCAGCATTGCCGCAAGCCCTATGCCGAGCATCATCAGTTGGCGCGCTGCTGTTTCGGGTTCGATGCGGTATTGAACCACCATGCCAAGCGCACAAAGGAAGAATACGGTTAGGATCAGGAGCTTGTCCGCGTGTGGGGCCAGCCAGGAAAGCAAACAATAGGAAAGAAGAATTACACCCGAAACAATTGCTCCAAGCAGCAGAGCCCCCATGTCAAACGATTCGGTACGGAAGGAAAGCAGAAGAAAAGCCGCAGCAGTGAAAAACAAAACTGCACTAAGCGCAGCAGCGCAGCGTGCATGGCGCAGTCTATGCATGGTTTCCCTCCTCTGCACGCCTTTTATGGCAGACAAAACATACGTCCTGCACCCACACCACATCGCCGTCCGCAAGCGGCGTTTCTCTCCGGATCAAAGGCTGGCCGTTAATTTCGCAGTAGCGCTTCTGCTTCGTAGAAAAACGGTACTCACCTTTCCTGAGAACAATGCGCGCATGGCGTGCCTTCATTTTACTTTTAGGAAGCGTTATTTCACAGTCCGCACCGCTGCCTATCTCATTATCTTCCGCAAGCGGAAACCACCTGCCCCGATAGCGGACGGGTTCCAGTACCTCAATCCAATGAATTGAAAGATTCAAGATGCGCTGTGCTGCGCGCAGGCAGCGGTATTCTGAAACGGAGCGGACGATCAGCACGGCAATAAAGTAAGCAAGCAGTGCAACGAACACATACCGCATCAGAGACGATGCCGCCACATACGCACTCACCGCTCAACCTCATATCCCGCTGCAGAAAGGGCCGAAAGCGCACGTTCAAAGCAGGCAGACTTGGTTAAAACATAGTCCGTATTATAGGTGGAAACTGCAAAAATGCCGATGTTTGCCTCCGCGAGCACGCGCGAAAGTCCGGCCAAGATCCCAACGAGCGAAAAGTCAAGCACCCCTTCAATCCGGATCGCACGCCAGCCGTCATCCCGCGCGGCTGCGTTTGCGGGCACCTTTTCGGTTGGGCAAACTAGAGAAAGCTCTTCATCCGTTTTTGCGATAAAATAAATCTCGCCATCAGAGCGGACGTCCGAATCCTCCGGAAGCTTACAAATGGAAAATTCCTGTTTGAGCGCAACAATTCTCATTGGTCTTCTCCTTCGTTTTTAATTTCCATTGCAAGGCGGTACGCCTCATTGCGCGGCGTGCCGAGCAAGGCGGAAACCTCCTTTGCCGCATCCTTTGCGCGCACACCGCGTGCGAAAAGTGACTCCAACATCGCCCGCACATCCGCTTCCGTAGCTGCAGGTGCATCCGGCGCGCCACCGATGAGCAACACGCATTCTCCACGCGGCGGCGCTTCGGCATAGCGCGTCGCAAGAGCAGAGAGCGGCTCCCGCACCGCCTCTTCGTACACCTTGGTCAGTTCCCGCACGAGCGCTGCCGGGCGGTCGCCAAGCGACAAAGCGAGTTCTGCGCAGGTTGCAGCGACCCGCAGTGGGCTCTCATAAAAAATCAGTGTACCGCGGTGCGCGGCAAGGCCCGCGACCGCCTCACGCCGCTCTTTCGTTTCACGCGGAAGAAATCCGTAAAAGCAGGCCCCCCGGCTTGGAAAGCCGGAAAGGACAAGCGCCGTAAGCGCGGCGGAAGCACCGGGCAGAACGGTAAACGGAACGTTTTCGCGGATGCATGCCGCAACAAGCCGTTCCCCCGGGTCGGAAATCCCCGGCATGCCCGCATCGCTTACAAAGGCAACCGCCTCGCCCGCATGCACAGAACGAACGATTTCCTCCGCGCGTTCCTTTTCATTATGCTCATGGCAGGAAACAAGCGGCTTTTTGATTTCAAGCCGGTTTAACAGAGCGGCAGTATGGCGCGTGTCCTCACAATAAATGCGGCTTACGCTTTCAAGCACGCGCACTACGCGAAGGGTAATATCCTCCAGATTGCCGATAGGCGTCGCGCAAAGATAAAGCATGGGGTCAAGCGCATTCAGCCTTTTTTCTTCCATCAAGATTCCTCCAAAATGATATCAGCTTCAAAAACAAGCCCGCTTTTCCCTCCCTTTTTTGCCTCTGCAAGGAAAAGGTACGGCGCTTTTCCGCATTTCGAGCGGACGAAACAGATGCGCTTCACGGCAAGCTTTTCGGCTTCAAGCGCAGCGCAGAACCGCGAGAGCCCCAAAACAGGATAACAGGCAAACAGCCTGCCGCCATTTTTGAGCATTCGCCGCGCACAAGCGGCAACTTCGCTGATCGTGCAGCTTGTTTCATGCGCGCTTTGCTGGCGTACAGGGTTTGGGCTTTCGGTTCCACCAGAAAAATACGGCGGGTTGCAGCAAATGCAGTCAAAACTTTCCCAAGGCAGGCGGGCATCCGGCAGCAGGCGCAAATCGGCCTCATATACCTTGATTGCTTTTGACAGACCGTTTTTTGCAACGCTTTTTTCCATAAGCCTGCAACAACGCTCTGAAATGTCCGCAGCGCAGATCCCGGCCCCCGTCTTTGCATGCACCAAAAAGGAAACAATGCCAGTCCCTGCGCCCAGATCAAGCACATGATCATTCCTGGTGGCGCGCACGAAGTTTGCGAGCAGCACGGCATCATGCCCGTAGGAAAAGCCCTCCGTATCCCGATAAATGCCAAACCCCGCACATTGCAGGTCTTCCCAAACCTCTGCCATATGCCCCTCTCCCGTATCGCAAGTATAGTACCATTTTGGTAGGAAACACGCCGCTTGTCAATCGTGAATATCCATGTTCCTTGGTTTCGCCTGAATAATGGAAGATTTTCTTGACAAAAATACAGGAAACAAGTAAACTGAATCAAATTACGAATATGCCGCAGTGACGGAAAGAGTAAGTGGAATGCGTGCCCAAAGAGAGCCGGGGTCAGGTGAAAGCCCGGCGGTGCAGCGCCACTGAACATGGCTCCCAAGCGGCTCCGGCCGAACGCAGTTTGCCTTAGGCCGAAGCGGGCGCGCCCGATACAGCGCACGTCTTTGAGCTGCCCTCCGGGCAGGAAGAAGGGTGGTACCACGAAAAAACATCGTCCCTTTGTGCGAGCGCGCAGAGGGATGTTTTATTTATGACGGGAGGGAACAACATGAGCGAAACAAAGAATTATTACATTTCAACGGCCATTGCATATACTTCGGCCAAACCCCACATCGGCAACACCTATGAAATCGTGTTGGCCGATGCCATCGCCCGATATAAGCGCATGACCGGCTACCGGGTATACTTCCAGACCGGCACCGACGAGCACGGCCAGAAAATTCAGGAAAAGGCGGAAGCCGCCGGTGTAACGCCGCAGGAATATGTAGATGGCGTGGCCGGAGAGATTCGCCGCATCTGGGATTTGATGAACACGACCTACGACAAATTCGTTCGCACCTCGGATCCGGAGCATGTGGCAAAGGTACAAAAAATCTTTAAGCGGCTCTATGATCAAGGGGATATTTACAAGGGCACCTACCACGGTAAATATTGCACCCCCTGTGAAAGCTTTTGGACCGAAAGCCAGCTTAAGGATGGAAAATGTCCGGATTGTGGAAGGGAAGTTCAGGATGCAGAAGAAGAAGCATACTTTTTCCGCATGAGCAAATATGCCGACCGGCTTCTTGCATATATTCAGGATCATCCGGAGTTCATTCAGCCGGAGTCCCGAAAGAATGAAATGGTTAACAATTTCCTCAAACCCGGCCTGCAGGACCTGTGTGTTTCCCGCACTTCCTTCACTTGGGGAATTCCAGTAGACTTCGACTCCAAGCATGTGGTTTATGTATGGTTGGATGCCCTGACCAACTATATCACATTCTGCGGCTATGACCCGGACGGCAATCATGGCCAGCATTATAAGGACTTTTGGCCTGCGGATCTCCACCTGATCGGCAAGGACATCGTCCGTTTTCATACCATTTACTGGCCCATTTTCCTCATGGCTTTGGGCGAACCCCTGCCCAAGCAGGTGTTTGGCCATCCATGGCTTTTGGTGGGCAGCGGCAAGATGAGCAAGTCAGCAGGCAACGTGGTCTACGCCGACGACTTAGTGGAACAATTCGGAGTGGATGCAATCCGTTACTTTGTTCTCCATGAAATCCCCTTCGCAAACGATGGGGCGATGACCTATGAGCTTATCATTGAGCGGGTAAACACGGAGTTGGCCAATATTCTGGGCAATTTGGTTAACCGCACCATTGCTATGGACCAAAAGTATTTTGGCGGGCAGATCATGGCTCCCACCGCCGGCGAACCCGTGGATGAGGAACTCAAGGCAATCGCCCTTGCCCTACCCGCCCGGGTGGAAGCACGGATGAATGAGCTCAAGGTGGCCGATGCAATGGATGAAATATTTGCCCTTCTGCGCCGTGCAAACAAGTATATTGATGAAACCGCTCCCTGGGCTTTGGCCAAAGAAGCGGAAAAGCGGGATCGTTTGGGCACTGTGCTCTACAATCTGCTGGAGGCAATCCGCTTCTCCGCTATTCTGCTGGAACCTTATCTGCCGGAAACCTCCGCACGGATGCTGCACCAGCTTGGCGTTGAAAACGGCGGCGTAGCGTCCCTGTCCCGCTTTGGCGGAATGCCTGTTGGCGGCACGGTAGGTCAGGCAGAAATACTTTTCGGCCGCATTGACCGCGAACAAAAGCTCGCGGAGTTGGAGGCATGGCAAGAGGCAAAGGCCAAGGCGGCTCTTCCTGCTGTAGAAGTAGAACCACAGCTTACCGACAATGTTGATTTTGATACCTTCTGCCGCAGCGATTTCCGCGCAGTGAAGGTTAAGGATTGCCAACGGGTAAAAAAGTCCGATAAACTGCTGCGCTTCACTTTAGATGACGGCACAGGAGAAGATCGGCAGATTCTTTCGGGCATTGCAAAGTATTACCAGCCGGAGGAGCTCATAGGCAAAACGCTTGTAGCCATTGTAAATTTACCCCCCAGGAAGATGATGGGCTTTGAAAGCCGCGGGATGCTTATCTCCGCCGTCCACAAGGAACGCGGGGATGAACGGCTTAACCTTATCATGATTGACAGCGCCATCCCTGCCGGAGCCAAGCTCTGCTGAAGCCGCAATGATGTACTTTGACACGCACACGCACTTGGCGGACGAACGCTTTGATGTGGATCGCGATGCATTGCTCTCCTCCCTTCCGCATCACGGCCTCGCGCTTGCGCTCGACGTTGCCTGCGCGCTTGGGGATTTTCCCAAAACGCTTGCGCTGACACAGGCCTACCCTTGGATTTACGGTGCATACGGCGTACATCCGCATTATGCCGCCGAAGCGCCAGACGGGTACCTGGATGAGGTTTCTTCTGCACTCAGATACCCCAAAGCCAAAGCGCTTGGTGAGATTGGGCTTGATTACCATTACGATTTCGCACCGCGCGAAACGCAGCGCCGTGTGTTTGCGGAGCAGCTTGCGCTCGCTCAGTCGCTTGGCTTCCCTGTTGTACTGCATATCCGGGAAGCATTCGGCGATTGCATGGACATCCTCAGGGCATATAGAAATGGTCTTTGCGGCGTGATGCACTGCTTTTCCGGAAGCGCAGAGATTGCGCGCGAATGCGTGGACCTGGGCCTGTATGTTGCTTTTGGCGGCGCTGTTACGTTCAAAAATGCGCACAAGCCAATTGAAGCGGCGGCATATGTGCCGCTTGACCGGCTGCTGCTCGAAACGGATTGTCCCTACATGACCCCTGTTCCCCATCGCGGCGAGCGAAACGATCCTTCTTTTATTCCTTTCATCGCGCATGCAGTTGCACAAGCACGCGGCATGGATGCTGAAGAGCTCATGCAGGCGACGCTTAGAAACGGAAAGCAGCTCTTCCAAATTCCATGACCAGCACCAGCATACCGAAACGGCCTGCAGAAGCTTCTGCAGGCCGTAATCAATGGGGGGCAGTCTCAGTTAAGTAATGAGGATCCAAGCAGCAATGTTTTTGTGCTTTCCAAATGCGTGCGAAGCACTGCGCAAGCCAGTTCGGCATCTTTGCTGTGGCAGGCATCAATCAACGCCTGATGCTCCTCAATCGACTTGAAGGCGCTGTCGTCTTCCTTTGGATAGTAGGGGCGCAGGTAGCGATCCGAATTCGCATGCAGTTGGTCAATCATCGAAAGCGCAACATCGTTGTTGCAGGGAGCATAGAGCGCCAAATGAAACTGAAGGTTTAAGGTATCATATCGCTGCGGGTTACGCTCCGCATGGAAGGCATCCAACAATTTCTGCGCATACGACAAATCGCTTTCATCCATAAGCGGAATTGCCGTTTTAAACGCGCCCATTTCGAGCATGATACGCGTATCCATTACATTTTCCAGTTCATGCCGCGTCAGCCTTGTTACGACAGCACCACGGTTCGGGTAAATCCGTACCAGCCCCTGTGCTTCCAACTGGCGAAATGCTTCGCGTACTGGAATGTGGCTCACATTGAGCGCGGAAGATATTTCATCCTGCCTGAGCGGCATTCCACCCGGAAGTATGCCCCGGACGATTGCCATACGAATTACCTGAAACACCCAATCACGCGCAGCCATTGTTTTGGGCTGCATCTCCTCCGCAATTTTCTTTAATTCCATTTTAATCACACACCTTCTTTGAAATTGTAAAAAGATATATGCTTGCTGAATTCTCAGATATTACAGCTCTATCTTATACTTTTTCCCTGCCATTCGTCAAGGAATTAATTCAAATGTGTGCGAATCGCGGACTGTGTCTTTCAACCATCCCCTGAAAACTCAATGTCGTTCAGGATGATTTCAGCTTCTCCCACTTGAACTAGCGCCGTCTTTTTAACAGGTCCGCAGACTTGTTTTCCGTTGACGGAAAGTTCCGGATGTTCGGGAACCACGGAATATCGGTAAGAAGCCCCGCTGCTGACCATGTTATCTTCAAATACAACCTTTCCTGTTTGGCCAATCCATTCCTTTATGAGCATGCGATTGTTTCCATAAGCGTCCTCCCGGTATAGCCTATACCGGATAAAAGGCTGGCGAGCCGTAAAGGAAACCGTTGGGATTTGTGTTGCCGAAAGGGTCACAGCAAGATCACGTACCGGTGCCGGGACCCCCCAATACTGTGTGGTGATTGTGGGCTCGGTGCCGGTGCGGAACACTTCGCGCAACACGCTGCTTTGCGGTGTAAATGAATTGGACAGAACCGCAGTATGCTCCACTGTAAGCGTACGCTTATCCAAAGCATACTCTGCCACGCCATCCGGCATAATGAAATCAGGTGAAGTTTTACCTTCATATAGAAACTTGAAAACTTCACGAAGCACCAATGCGGGATATTTACCGCCTGTGGCATCGGCGGGAAGCATTCCGTCCTCCGTATTGTCGTATCCCATCCACACGCATGCAGCGTATTCAGGATTATACGCCGCCATCCATGCATCCCGGTTTCCTTCCCCCGCACCAACGGTTCCGGTCTTCCCCGCAATCGGGAGCTCCAGCTCACCCAAGCGGCGGCCTGTTCCTTCTTCAATTGCACTTTCAAGCATGCTGGTAAGAATATAAGCGTTCTCTTTGCTCATTACACGGTTGCTTTCGGGCTCATATTCATATAACACCCTGCCTGCAGCATCCGTAATATACCGGATTACAGTAGGCGCGTCGTATACGCCTTCAGACGCAAACGCTGCATAGGCGCCTGCAAGCTGCCATGGCGAGACGCCATAGGTAAATCCCCCGAGCGCAAGCGTAAGGCTCGTATCTGTTTTATCAAATGAAACGCCAAGCGATTCGGCAAACGCCTTTCCCTGCCCTAACCCAACTTCATTGAGCACTTTCACGGCAGGAACATTAAGGGAGCGCTGCACTGCTTCCCGCAGCGTTACCCATCCATAGTACTTGTTGTTAAAATTTCTTGGCGCATAATCCGCAAAGGTTGTAGGCTCGTCAAGCAGCATAGACGCCGCCGTATACCCGCAAAGCTCCAAGGCAGGCGCATATGCTATGACTGGTTTAATCACGGAGCCAGGTTGCCTGCGGATGCGCGTTGCGCGGTTAAAAGCCATGGCCACATTGGAATCTCTCCCCCCAACAAGCGCTACAACATGTCCCGTACCCGCTTGTTGGATCACAATTGCTCCCTCGCAATCTGCTGCCGGAAAGAATGAATCCTCTGCGAAAATCTCCTCACAGTGCGCCTGCAAAGCTGGATCCATAGCCGTGTAGATGCGGTACCCTCCTGTGAGCAGCTCATCCATGCTTATAGCAAGAATATCCGAGGCGGTGCTCAGCGCAGTATCAACATAATATCCGCGCGATGGTTCCATGACGTTTTGGATTTTGACGGGTTCTGCGACGGCAGCATCACATTCTTCTTGCGAGATATAACCATATTCGTGCATCAGCGAAATGATATTATTGCGTCTGCGCAGGCAATCATCCGGCTTAAGATGCGGTGCATAATTGGTTGGGGATTTCAGTATGCCCGCAAGCGTTGCTGCCTGAGCTATGCTCAATTCGGACGCATGCGTGCCAAAGTATCCCAGCGCGGCCGCTTCCACTCCATAATATCCACGCCCAAAGTATACATAATTCAAATACATTTCAAGGATTTCATCCTTGCTGTATTTCTTTTCCATCTGATAAGCCAGCACGGCTTCTTCCAATTTGCGGCTGATCGTTTTATCCGCGCTTAAATGGCTAAGCTTGATAAGCTGCTGTGTAATTGTAGACGCACCTTGCACATAACTGCCTGCCTTAATGTCCTGCCATGCAGCCCCTGCAATACGGATTAAATCCACCCCAGGATGTTCATAAAACCGTGCGTCTTCCGCAGAAATAAACGCCATACGCACATGCTTTGGAACCTCTGAAATGGAAACGGAAACCCGGTCTTCCGCCGCATGAAGCCTGAGGGCCTCATTGTCGTCTTTATCGTACAGAATCAGCGTTTCGGGCGCGCCCAAAATGTTTTCCGGGTCAAATTCTTTCCAGGCATCCAGCTTCAGCAAGCTTACGGCAAAAAACAGCACGAAACAGGTTGCCGCAAGAGCGAACGCCAGCAAAATCGCTTTTAAAACGGTAAAAAACAGGGAATTCTTCTTTTTTCTTGGTTTATCAGAACGCATGGAATCGCCTCCCCATATCAGTATTGCCCGATATGGGGCGCAATAGTACGGTCTTATAAAGTTCAACGGCGCGGAATCACAGCGTTTCGGATGCGCGTCAAATAAATTTTTTGGCAGGTAAAATAAAGAAGGTCATATACAAAGAATGCAACTTGCAGGAGCGGCACAACCGTCCAAAGCGGGATGGGCAGCGCTACCAATGAAAGGTCGAAACTAAGCGTAAACATGGCGAGAAGAACCGCGAGCGCAAAAAACAGGTCACAATAAAGCAGCTTCAGAACCGATCCAACCAAGCGGTCACCAATATGCTCATCCAAAAACGTTTTAAAGATTCCATAATGTCCAAGAAGGAGCGCATATGGAATAAGCGCGGCCTTTGAAGGCAGCAGCAACAGGCCAAGAGCTACAGATGCTGCATAGACTAGAAACGCACTTAAATAAGCTTGCTCTGCGCACAGGATGTACACAAAAACCGAAGATAGAAAATAGCAGGCGATCCGCATCGTTGGCAGCACGGCCGCAGCATATAACGAAAGCACTGTAAGCGCAATGCACATGGCACTGAGCGTAATTTGTTTTGCAGGAGAAAGCTTCAGCATTGGCACACCTCAACATCAGCAGCAGCGGATCAGGTCGCCGCCCATGCATTCGCAGCAACAGTCTGCACAGAGCAAACCTGAACAAACGTCGCATCCGGAGCAGGAAGAATCATAGCCCGACGCCTGCCGGGTATAGGGATTCCCCGTAGTGCGCAAGGTTTTATATGCGTTTGCATATTCGGCATTCCCGGGTTCCTGATGATAAGCGCGGCTGATATAATCGTTTGCCTTATCATACCAGCCTTGCCGAAGATAAATTATTCCGTAAAGATAATACCATTCGGCGTTCCGCACAGAAATCGTATCCAGCACCTGCTTGGCTGCCTGAAGGTTGTTCTGGTTAATGAACGCGCGCGCCCGCGCAAAGTCAGCTGCGTTGGGGCCTGAATATGTGGAACCTTGCCCACTGTAACCATAGTTTGAATAGGCCCCGGCGCCAGATCCGGAGGCTTGTGTAGAGCCGTTCTTCTTGGTCAGTGCTTCATACGCTTCATTAATTTCAACGAGTTTTTCGTTGGCGAGCTCTTTTAAGTCCGTATCCGTGTATTTATCAGGGTGGTATTTTTTCACAAGCTTCAGATACGCTGCGCGAATCTCTTCCTGCGATGCCCCCTCACTTACGCCAAGGACTTTATACGGATTGTTCATGCTTTCCTCCCAACAGCTTCTGCGTTCGTGCAGCACAGCCATCATACAGAATATTATCCAAGATCTCCCGATTCACGGCAATATCCAATAGCTCATATGCTTTGATTGCCTCATGAATCGAATAATGCATCAAAAATCCCGCGCGTTCCGCCTCTGCCCCGGTAACGTTAAAAACGTTATAGGCGCCCGTGCGTGCATCGCGCTCCCGATCCTCCCATGCATCGGCCAGATACACCCACTTCCCGATATTATAGAGCAGTGCCTCAAAAGCAGGCTTCATGCGCACGTCCGCAAGCGGCGCTTCCTTTCCAGCGGCACGCATCAACAGTGCGAAGCAATCTGCCGGCGCATCAAGTATATTACACCGTTCTCGCTCCAGCACAGAGAGTTCCCGGATGCCGGCTTCAATCGCGCTCACCATGTTCGGCCGTTCGGCCGAAACCTGTTTTGCCGCCCGCCTTAATAAGCCTTTTCCTGCAAGTGCAGATGCTTTCTTTTCATCTTGCCAATCATCGCGCAGCTTATACCACGCAAGCGCAACATTAAAATCTGCTGAAAAACGCAACGCATCGGAATCTGGAGCAAAGAGCCGCTTTTTTTGAAACGGCTTATACCCACAGGAACGCTGGATGCAGGGTTGCGCCGATCCGCCTGAAAGCCCGGTGAGCAGCATTGCAAGAAAAGTGCTGTCATAATTAAGCGTTAGCCGCGCCGTCTGACCGAATCTTGCACCGATGGAGGCACAAAGCCCGCAATAGTATGCGTTGTATTGTGCCAGCTCTCGCATGCGGAGTTCCTGTTTCAGCGGCACGATATATCCAAACATCAGTTCTGCGCCTTTCTAAAAACTACATCAGGTATACCACGACTTTTTGTCGGGCATGTGTCGCTGCGGAAACAAAACGCGGTTATCCTAGCTTTCGATCTCTGGAGCACTGCACTGATGAAAGCGTGCAAAGTGCATGAGCGCTCTCTGCAAAGCGCTGCGGGGCAGACGCTTGCCAGGCTCCAACCATAGGTTTTTTAGGATAAGCCTGTTTTCTTTCCGATCACATACCAGTTCAATCCGTCCAGCAAACCCCTCACCATACAGGACCGGAAGCGTATAGTAGCCGTACTGACGCTTCGCAGGTGGCGTATAGATTTCCCAACGATAGGAAAAACCGAAAACCGCTTCAATCAGCTTGCGATCCCAAAGAAGATTGTCCAGCGGCGCGATAAACTCACAGCGCGGCGCTAATTTCTCCGTTCCGCATGCCGTTTCAAGGAGCGGCAGATCCTGTTTGTGCAAATAAAGTGGCTGCCGAATTTCTTCCACCCCAATTGCAGCAATCGTGCCCGATGCGCACAAATCCTCAATTGCTGCAGTTCTGGCCTTCCTATCTAATCCACGGATTTCCAGCCAGGCATCCGAAGGCCGATTCCACAGCAATCCTACGCTGCCGATTCGCCGGGCCACCGCCCAACGGTAATATTGGGCCTGCGTTTGGTTGGGGTCAGGCGCACTAAGAAGCTCCGGTGACAGGTGGCGCGCGGCAAAGTCATAGTATTTCCGCGTCCCCTGCTTGTTGTGTATGACGAGCTCTCCCTGAAAATACAGCGTTTCCAATGCGGCACGTCCAATTGGCGCATAGCCCCAAGGCCAGCGTACCTTTTCCCGGCCATCCGGAATATCGTCCGAGCAACAAGGGCCCTGCGAGGCCACCGTTTCCCTTGCAAGCGCAAGCGCGGGGCGTACTGCTTCCGCATTGTAAGTGTTTTGCATGCGCGTTCGCGCAAAATATGGCCAATCTTCAACAGGAAAAATGGCCATGCATTTATCCCAATAGTCTATCAGGCTGCGCTCCTCGTACAGAAGCTGCTGCAGCATCTCCTTGCGGAAGCCTTTTACGCGTGCTTGAAGCACCAATTCCGCATTGCGTCCGCACACATCGATCGGATCATATTGTATACATCCGACGCTGCGTATAAACGCAAGCACGCCGTTCTTTCCGCAATAACGGTAATGGTCGATAAGGCCATGGCGCAACAGCAGAAAGCGCGCTGCCTGCTGTTTTGTGACAGTGCGAAGTTTCACCGCTTCCCCATCCTTTTCCCTAAAATGAATCCGCTACCGCTGCAAGCGCGGCTTGTACGGCATGCACCATTGCGGAAAGGGGCATAGACGCAGCACCCGGCTTGCCTTCTGCTTGTTCTGGAAGATATGGCAGATGGATGAACCCTGCAGGAATGCCATACCCCATGCGGCTGATGTAATGCAGTGCTTCGTATGAAACATGGTTACAAACGAACGCGCCTGCGGAAGCGGACATTGCGCACCCTACTTCGTACTTTCGCATTTCCTGCAGCATTGCATGAACCGGCAGGGTTGAAAAATATGCAGCCGGCCCTTCCGGATGGATTACAGAATCGATGCGCTGCTCGCCGTCATTATCGCATGCCTCGCAATGATCCAGATTTACAGCAATCCGCTCCGGAGTAATTTTTGCCCGGCCACCGGCCTGACCGAGCATTACTACAGCATCCGGCCTTACCCTTTCGATCTGCTCCAACAACAGCGCTGCACTCTTTCGGTAGCTCACAGGAAGCACTGATCTGTACAGCGCTGCGCCGGATATCGCCTCCGGCAGCCGCTCCAGCACAGCCTGCGCGGGGTTTATCCTTTCTCCGCCAAACGGTTCAAAAGCCGTAATCAAAATTTTTTTCATGCAAATAAGATAACAGAAAAAGGAGCCGTGCGCAAGCACCGCTCCCATTCTTCGCTTTCAAACGGTTAAAATTCAGTTTCCTTTGCCGAAGAGGCGCGAGAAAAAGTCCGCAACCTTGCCAAAAAAGTTCTTCACGCCAGCTGCAAATTCACTCAATTTGGATTCAACCTGCTTCGCACCTTCGAGCGTCTTTGTGAGTGAAACCAGCTTCTCCTGCAACTGTGCTACATCGAGCTTTTCCAAACTGCGGCAGAGCTTAAGCAGCTGATCCACCTGCGCGTCTGTAATCGAAACGTTGTATGCCTCCGCAATACCCTTAATTTCAGCGCGCACCTCATCGTCCGTCATGTTCTGCGTTTGATCCAGAATCTTTTTTAGTTCATTGACGATCTGCGTCGCTTCATTGCTTCCGATGTATTCGGCAAGTTCACCCGTTGTAACCAGTTCTTCCACGCCAATGGTCTTTGCAATCTCAGAAAGCGTCGTGCCGGTGATGTCCTCATACGCCTTATAAATGCCGGTGAGCGCCGCCGTACCGGAAACGTCAAACGGTGCGCTGACCTTAACCTCGGCATCGGTAATTCCGGCAGTAATGAGCGCATTCATATACATTTCGCTCGTGCACCAGTTAATGTGATTGGTGCTGATCCTCAAGCCCTCGCCTTCCTCAAGCGTTTTAATGTAGATGCAGGAAAGCGCTACGCTGCCGATCTTGCGTTCCGGGGCGATCCCTTCAAGATAGGCCCGTTCATCTGCGTTTGTCACAGTGATTTCCGTAACAGAGCCGCGTTCAATCCCAAAATCTTTGTAAATCTGCGCAATCTGCGCTTCATCCAAATTTGCTCCTATGGTGACGCGGACTTCGCCGCTGTCTGCCGGCGTCAAAACTGCGTCTCCTTCCTCGTCCGCAAACGCTGCGGACGGCAGGATCATGAAGCAAAGCAGGAGCGTAAGCACGGCTGCAATCGTTTTTTTCATCATATCATCCTCCCAAAATTGAACATGCTGCCGGATCAAAACCCGACAGCTGCATTATACCACATCAGTGGCCACAATATTTCAAACGAAGTGTAAACTCTCTTTTGAGCACCAACCAAGCACACCGTTATGCTTGACAAAGCATTTTTTCTGTCCTTCTTCAACGATAGAAACGATATCTCCCGCTGAAAGCGGCAACCAGTAATCCGTATAATCATAAGAGCATTGCCTTCCATTGCATAAAAAGAGCTTTTCATTTGGGATCAGAAGCGTGCGCCCAGTATACAGACAACGGCAAAGGCTTTCCGAATTGCCCGCTGCTAAAAGTTCAATTTCTTTGTGCTGCCATGCGATTGAGGCTGGTTCGGGAGATGCCTCCTGTGCATGCAGCACGGCCGCCTGCGGAAGCTCGTCTGCCCATGCAGTAGAAAACATGCCGTTTTCACGAATCAGCGCATTAAGCTGCCCGGATCGCCTAACGCCGTTTCCTCCATCAATGCATATGATCTTTCGATGAAAATCAAAAACCGGATTGCAGGTGAGGATGTCTCCCGTTAAATCGCTGTAGTTCGGTGTCGGCATATGCCCTGCTATCACGAATTTTTCAAATACGGGGGCTTCATGCAGAAAGTCGTCACGGCGAAGGCAGCGTTCGGCATTCTGCGCGTGCAGGTCGCCCGCATCCAGCCCTGCATGAACAAAGATAAGATCTTCACTTTCAATGATGTGCGGCAATCCGGCAAGCCATGCAAATAGATCGCCATACGCCTGCTCCAGCCGAAAGCGGATTTCCGCAGGCGGGCATGCATGCGCATCCAATCCAAGCTCTGCGCACATATCGCACAGGAGGGACTGCTTGCGCCAATCCATATAGCGAACGAGATCCACGCCATACAGGCCGCTTTTCAAATCCTCCCATAATGTGTCACAGTTCCCCTGCAAAGCGTATGTATTTCCGGCTTCACAAAGGCTTTTTATAAAACGCAGCGTATAAAGACTGCCGTCCCCCTTTTCGATATGGTCTCCGAGCAGCACAAGCGCATCCTTGGTGGAAAACCCGATTTGTTCAAGCAAACGCTGTAAAAGATGTCCGTTTCCGTGCACGTCGCTGATGGCAATGATGCGCTGTGCGCCGCGCAGCGCTACGTTCTGAACGTTCGCTTTCATTGTGCGTTTTCCTTCAATGCAAGGTATTCTTCCCGCATGATAGAGTAGCAGCAGGAATCCAAAACCGTATTGTCATAGCGGCGGTATGCATGTCGGATCGTGCCCTCATAGCGAAATCCGCACTTTTCAATCACACGGCGTGAACGTGCATTAAATGGGAAATGGCATACGCTTACAAGTTCAAGCCCAAATTCCTCAAACGCAAACGACAGAACACGCTGTGCAGCCTCTGTTGCATAGCCATGTCCCCAAGCTTCTTCCGCAAGCACGTAACCAAGCGCGCGCGCTTTAATTTCGCTGCCGCGCATAGCATCGCGGTGCAAGCCAAAAGAACCGAGCAGCTGGCTGTTCGAGCGCAGAACGACAGCCCATGTTTCGTCCTCTTCCATAAAGCTTTTCAGAATGGCGCGCGTTTCCTCGATGGAACCATGCGGTTTCCAACCTGCCGCAGGACCGACATTCGGCGTATGCGCATACGCAAATAACGCTTCGGCATCGCTTTCCTTCCAAGGCCTCAACAACAGACGCTGTGTTTCAAGCAGTTTCATGATACTCCTCCGTTTGTGCAATCGTTTGGCTTTCTCTTTTATTTGCGTTCAAGTAAGGCGGCTGTTTCCACATGGTTTGAGTTAATACCACGGGTTACAATGGCACAAATATCCTATTTTATGCTCCGAGGGAACAAATCAATCCCATTTTTAAGTGCTTGCCTGTTCGCGGAAACATATCCACAATTTCGGTTTCACTTCGCCGTGAAATTCAGGATTCAACGTACAACATTTGATTTTGAATAAATATAAAATAATTCCTGTGTATACCTATATCCTTTTTCCATTTGCTCAAAAGAGCTGTCAAATTCCTGAAACCCACTCTCATCCAGTTGGTGAGCAGAACTCTCAATGTACTTCCACTCCTTCCCGAAAAGCACACCTTCTTCCAATTCTTTTACCATAAGTGCTACTGGATACAAGTTATTTTCCAGGCAAATGTTATATCTCTTGCAGTTTTTAAATCCATAACAAGCATAGTTCTCTGGGTTACCAAATATAACAACCGTATCATAACCCATGTCTTTTGCTGCTTCCAAGGAATGGTTAAGGAGCTTCCTACCGTATCCTTTCCTTTGATAGTCAGGATGAATAGTAAAAGGTCCAAAAGACAGTATGTTTTTTGCCGTTCCGTCAGTAGCCAGAAGCTTTGCCTTCACATATAGAATATGCCCAATAACTTGTCCATCCTCTTCCATAACAAAATCAAGTTCTGGAATAAAATCTTTACTTTTTCTAACCTGATGTGCAAAATAGTGTTCATTACATCCAGGCTCAGAAAGATTCCAAAATGCCTTCTTTATCATTTCCTCAACAACTCTATAATCTTCAAATCTTTCATTTCTAATTAACATCGTTTTCTCCCGTCATTACTAAATAATATCTTACGCAAAATTTCAGTTCCACGTACTCGATAGCAATCTTGTCAACTCACCATAGTTCAAAATGAACGCCCGATAAGTGGTGGATATGTTTCCCCAAACGAGGCCAAATTGAGTTGACAGGTTAGGAAAGCCTTATATCTCAAGGCTGTGTGCGAGTGAGCAACGCTACCGTCTCGAGCATTGTCTCAGATTCCAAGGGTAATTCCTTCACTTCCTGCCCGTTCACTGGAACCGGGAAATTGAACACAATATTCTTAATCCATTTGCCGTCCTTCTGTTTCTCTGGGTACAGGTCTATCCGCTCGATAAATGCCCGCATAAACTCTTTCTGTTCAAATTCCGTAGCTGCGCCATATACTTCATCGAAAGCCAGTAAAAGCTGGTAGATATTATCTCCGGAGATTTTCTCCTGACGAATATTCAAGATCTGGCCCTTCACGTCATTGATCTGACTTTCGATTTCTTCTATTCTACTATACTGTTCGTCATAACGCCGCTGTAAATCCAATATTTTTCGGTCGAAGTGCGGATCGTCAATATCCAGCGTATCCATCTGACGCTCCAGCCTCGTCTTGATGCCCAAAGTCTGTCGAAGCTGGGTTTGCAATGCGGCAAGCTGCTTCTCCAAATCTTCAGTATCAACAGACGTTCCGATTTTTTCTTTGATTGCCTTAGTAAATTGCGGGTCATTGACCATAGCGGATATGATAGCCGCTACCATGCGGTTCATTTCTGTCTGCTCAATATTCACACGGAATGTGCATTTGTGTCCGGTGGCACCCACCGTGTTTTTACAGTAGTAATAATAGCGGGTTTTATTGTCCTTGCTGTGTGCCTTTGCGATATTTCCGTAGAGGCTCTTGCCGCAGCAGGGACATTTCAGGATGCCGGACAGGATGTGCGCATGTTCCGGGTCATGCACCTTTTCCCGCTTAAAAGCGTTGATTTTACGCTTCTCCTGCGCCAAATTCCAATCGTCCTCCGAAACGATGGCCTCGTGCTGCCCTTCATAAACCGGAAATTCGTCCTGTTCGACCACATGAAACTCATTTCTGGTTCCCAGCTTCTTTTCCGTTCTCCGTCTGCCATAGGCAATCTTGCCCATATAAACAGGATTGTCCAGAACATCCTTCACAAAGTTGGAAGAAAAGCCGGGGATAGTTCCATTCTGACGGAGCTTCTTGGTACAGCCGTGGTTGTTCAGATAATTCGCCACAGCGGACAGGCCCTCGTTGGTGTGAATATAGCGGTCATAGATAATTCGGATCACTTCCGCTTCATCCTCCGCAATCATCAGATTACCGTTTTCGAGCCGATAGCCATACGGAGCAAAGCCGCCATTCCATTTCCCTTCACGGGCTTTCTGCTCCCGTCCGGCCATTGTCTGTGTCCGAATATTCTCACGCTCAATTTCTGCCACCGCGGAGAGAACGGAGATCATCAGCTTGCCGGAATCCTTGGAGCTGTCAATGCCATCTTCCACACAAATCAGATTCACGCCAAAATCCTGCATAAGCTGCAAGGAATTGAGAACGTCAGCCGCATTCCTGCCAAAGCGGGACAGTTTGAACACCAGTACAAACGAAACGCCGTCCTTGCCTTCTTGAATGTCATTCAGCATCCGCTGAAATTCCAGCCGTCCCTGAATGTTCTTACCGGAAAAGCCCTCGTCTGAATACTCCCCAACAATGGTCATATCCTCATACTCGGCATACTTGCGCAGCTTGTCCCTCTGGGCATCCAGACTGTATCCATCGACCTGCATAGAGGTAGAAACTCTTGTGTAGATATAACATTTAGTCCTCTTTTTCATGGCTGGAACTCCTTTCTCCGGTGTGTCCTGTGTCTGCCGGTGACTTTATCAATCCCTCGTTGCGGATATAATACTCCAACAGTCGCAACACATATTCCGGTGCATGGCGGTTATCCAACTCCCATTCTGTCACCGTCCGATAGGGGATATTAAAAAATTTGCAGAATTCCTTGCGGTTCATTCCGGTCATTTTCCGCAATTCTTTTATTTTGGTTTTGCAGTCCATCACACATCTCCATAAACAAAAAACGCACGTTGCGTAATTATTATAGCATAGCTCCAATAATTACGCAACGTGTAAATCCACTTTTAAGCAGCGTTATCTAAAATGCTGTCATTTTTCTTGTTCGGCTTGTCGCACCGGGGGTGGGGAGCGTCTTTCTCTTGCCTTTCCAATACCTGATTGCCGTATTTCAGCATCAATTTCGCCATTACATCAATACAGCGGTCAAATGCCGCATTATACTTCGGATCATCATAAACTTTGCTCAATAGGCCGCTCCTCTCTCCCGTGACCGCCACGGGCATACACATCCAACACCTCTTTCGGAATGCGCTCCAACACCGCCACCGCATCCTCATAGTCACGCCGCAGCTTTGCATCGGCAAGCTGCTTCAGGGTGCTTTTCCGGGTGGCTTCATCCAGTGATTCTTCCAGTTGCGCATTCTCCATTTTTAGCTTTTTGTTTTCCGTAGTGGTTTTCGTAAATGCCACCTGATACTTTTTCAAGATGGTGTGCATCTGCTCCACAGCCGGGATATATTTATCCAACAGTGCCGAAATCTCCGCAGCCTTGCTCTTTGCACTAAAGGCATTGACACCGGCCAGCAATTCCTCCAGCTTGGCTTTCTGCTTATTCAGACGGGTCATTTCCTTAAACACCCTCGGCGGGATGTGGTCACGCCCGGTTTGACTGGCGCTTTCCCCACGCTCCAGATCAGGATATTTCTGTACCATGTGTTCCCAGAATCTATCCTGCCACCAAGTCAATTTCTTCTTATTTCCCACAATCTCCTTGGCGCAGAGCCGCCCATCCTCCGTCAGTGGGACAAAAGAAAGGTGCATATGGGGCGTTTTCTCATCCATATGCACCGCTGCGGAAACAATCGTTTTGGGGGCTTGATGTTGTTGGATAAACGTCAGCGCCTCTTGAAAATAGGCTCTGATCTCGGATTTCTTCTTTCCCTGAAAAAATTCCGGCGAGGCTGTCACAAGGGCCTCCACCAATCGCACACTGTCGGAGCGGGTGCGGCACCCGGCCTCTCTAATCTGCCGCTCTGCTTCCGCCCGGTATCTGCGCTCCGGCTGAATTAGATGGAAATTGAGGTGGCTGCGGCTGGTATCAATGTCCGGGTTACTGGCGTACTTCTCCTTGGTACGTTCGTTGTGAGCTTCGATGCTCCCAATTTCCGGCCCCTTGTACTTGGCAAAGCGGAGAATAGCGTATTGCGGTTTGCTCATACTCTGTCCCTCCGTTTCTGCCACACGATGTCATATCCCAGCACATCAGCCAGCTCCACGACTTCCTTATAGCGGATAGATTCCCGCTGAAGCTTGGCAGACAAGTTGGAAACACTGTCCGACCACCCATATTCATCATGCAGGCGGTCAACCGTCTCCTGCATGGTAAAACCGGCACGAATGATTTGTGCTTTAATCTCGTTGCGTACACACATATTCAAATCCTCCATTTCTGAGATAACAAAACAGCGAAGCCAGTGCGCGCTCTCTCATAACCGCTTCGCTGTTCAGTAAAATCTCTGTGTTTTATAAATTTATATTTTGTCGGCCGGTATGATGTCCTGCCCATAAGCAGCATCAACCGGCTTTTCTGTTTCGTGTGACTTTAGTTGCAATCGTGTGTTTTCCCACGATTCCAGAAAACCGCTTCATTGTTCAGAGAAACACGTTTCCATAAACTGATTTCTGCATCGGGTCAAATAATTTGCAGTTTTCATTTGTCTTGATTTTCGGTCTTGAAATATAGGTCTGTCGGTCAACAGATTTCCTATATAGCGGCATTTTGGGTAAAACGCTGCGTACATACATACACAAAGGTGAGCGAGAATTTACTCCCGCCACTCCTCTGGTACGTACGTACCCTCCGAAACCTCGTAAAACCCATTTATATGCGGTCTGGCAACAGCCTCAATCCCGAAAAAGCCCCACACTCGCCTTCCGGCAGCATTGGTGATCTTGTTGCAGTATTCCAGATGGTACTTGCCCTGGCTGGCAATGACCGCATCGCTGAAGCTCCGCCGCTTCAATGCTGTCAGATTGTTTTCCTCACACCACATCCGGTAAATTTCATACAGCTCTTTGGAACTGATGGAGCAGTCCGCTTTCAGCCGGATATATCCCTCCGATTCCAGAAAATCAAAGACATTGTTGTTGTCCCGCTTTACGGCCTCCCGGTTATCCCGGGTACGCTGGCTTTCGGTGAATTTGAAGTTGTTGGCTACCAGCCGCTGCAAGCCCTCAAAAGCCCAGAGAAAGATGCCCTCTGCCTCGGCTTTCATCTTCTCGGCAAGGTCCGGATCATCTTTTCTGTCTGCTGGCTTCGCCTTGGTGGTCAAAATCAACTGCCGCCGGTAAAAACCATCACTTCGGTCAAACAGCGCCTGCAAATCCCCATTAGAAAACGCCAGCAGTCGGGCGCACATCCAGCCTTGATAGCTCTGCTTGCCCTTGCGCTCCAAATCCATCTTGCCCTGAGCGGTAACGATAGATTTTACATAGTTGGTCTGCCGCAGGGCTTCCATGCGCATATCATCGTCTACACATAAAAGGATATGCTCCAGATCGGCACGAGCAAAGCGATTTTCAGAGATTTTCCCAATACTGCCGTCCTTCATGTTGGAGCCGAACAGGGCAGATAGCACAGCGCCGATCTGGGATTTACCCTCGCCGCCCTCGCCCTTAATAACCATCATCCGCTGCCCTTTATTACTGGGAATCAGACAATAGCCGATAAACTCCTGTAAGGTAGGGATGTCCTCCGAGTAGAGCAGCCCATCCAAAAATGACAGCCAGCACTCAGGCTTCGGTGCCTCTGGCCGATACGCTACCGGCATCCGGCTTCGCACAATCTCTGGCCTGCCCTCGGTAAAGGTTCCGTCCAGTTTCAAGGTGCCGTTCGTCAGATGGATTCGATCTGCTTCCGGTGGAAAGTCCTCCACATGAGCGGCTAGCTTCATCACTTCCAGAATGTTGGTGATCTTCCGAGGGATGTTGTTTACAGCACAGCACTTCAATTCCTCGTAAATCGCCCCACGGAGGGGAATGTCGTCCGTCACTCTGCCGTCAGGTGTGAAAAATGCACCGTTGGCAAAGATGATTTTATGATGGCTCAGAAACTCATCGCAGAACAGCGCCTCGTTGATATTCGTGCCGTCAAACCAAACAGGGCCGTCAGCAAATTTCCGGTTCTTCATGGGCGTCCACCTCCTTTTCCAACCGGTTCAGACGTTCTTCCAGTCTCTCAATTGTGCCGTCCTTATAGAGCATATCCACCGTTTTGATACGGACTTCCAGCTCTGCAAAAGCCAGAATGTCCGCCAGATACTCGATGTGCTCAAGCATCTGGCAAGCCTCCACAAATCTGTCGTCTAAGACTTCATCAGGTGAGTTGGGTGCGTACTGCACCTTCCAGCGCTCCAGAAGGTGCAGATAATCGCACAATACCCGCTGACAGTGCAGTTCCTCCTGTCGGAACGCCCTTGCCAGCGGGTATTTCGGTTTTTCCAGTGCCGCCGCAGCGGGCGGCTTGTCCGGGTCGATGCCGAAGTCATAAGCCAACTTCTGTGCTGCCTCGTAGCTGCTTAAGCCAAACAGCCTTGCCACAAAGTCAATCACATCGCCGGTGGCTCCGCAGCCGAAGCAGTAAAAATAGCTCTCGTTCAACTTCAAGCTGGGATGCCGGTCATCATGGAAGGGGCAGCGGGTCATCCCACTGCGGCCCACTTCCAGCCCGTAGTGCTCGGCGGCCTGCCTTACCGTGACAGCCGCCTTGACGCTTTCAAAAAGATTCATGCCAGTTCCTCCTTCATTTTCGTACAGGTTTCTCCTGTCACCTCAATGTACGGGGAAAAAGGGCCTGATTCAAAAAATCCGTCAGTCCTGCAAGAAAGTAAAAAACCGCCTCCAAAACTTGCAGAACTGCAAGATTGGAAGCGGGATGTTCACAAAATATAGATTGAGATTGTTCCTGTTATAGAATATAATAAGAAACAGAACATGAATCGGTGAGGACTTGGTATGAAATATCTATCTACGTTTGAAATTGCGGAAAAATGGGGGATTTCTCCCCGGCGGGTCGGCGTCCTATGCAATCAGAACCGCATCCCCGGCGTACAAAGGGCAGGGAGCCGCTGGATTATCCCGGAGGATGCCGAGAAGCCCAGCGATGCCCGCATCAAGAGCGGAAAATACAAAAAAGAAACGAGGTGATTTGTCTATGGCGCAGCAATATCTTCCCAGCGACACCCCACAACTGCGGCTGCAAGATTTGATGAAAGAACACAAGGTTACCCAGGCAGAGCTTGCATCCAAAATTGGCGTTGCGGAAAGCTCCATCAGCCGTTTCCTGAAAGGGACGAAGGACAAGCTAACCACAGAGCAGATCATCCGCATAGCCCGTATTTTTAATGTATCTTCGGATTTCCTGCTTTGTCTGACCAATGTGCCGGACAAAAAGAATTATGACATCTCCGAGCTTGGCCTTTCCGCTGAAGCTGCACGCAACCTCTACACCGGGCGGGTCAATCCAGAGGTAGTGTGCCGTCTGCTGGAAAACCGCCGTTTCGCTCAGGTGACAAACATGATCGCTCTGTATTTCGATGAAACGCTTGCCTCCGGCTTTGCGGCGCAGAATCAAATTTTTCAATCCTTAAGTTCCATGTTGTTAGCCACAGGCAAAGAACAACCTGAGATCAAAAAGGCATCCCAACAAGCGGCACAGGCGGTATCTCTAAACAAGGTTCCTGTCTTTCAGGCCGACCTTACAAACATTCAAAATCAGTTTATGGCGGTTCTTCGGGAGATTAAAAAGGAAATGGCTTCCGGGGAAGAAGTATCCCAGAGCATGACAAAGGAAATGACCGAGCAGATGTTTTCAGAATTGACAAAGGGGCAGGACTTACTTCATCCATCTATTTCTCCAGAACAGCTTGCAGATATGGTCGTACAACCAATTTCCCAAATGGGGCTGGCCGAGGAAGGAACCCTGTCAGAATTACAACAGGCACTTCTCCACATGATAGAAAGTATGCAGCAACAGCAGGACAATGAAGAACATGACAAATGAACAGCTCTGCGTTCTGGCCCAAAAGGGTGATGTGCAGGCACAGGAGCAATTGGTTCGGAACAATCTGGGGTATATCCGAAAAAACGCAAATGAGTTGTACATCAGCAACAACCTCGAAAACAGTGAACTGGGAATCGACCGTGATGACCTGATTCAAGAGGGAAGTATCAGCTTGCTTCGGGCAATCTCCCGGTATGACTCCGATAAAAAAATAAAATTTCTCACGTACGCTGGGCCAGCCATCCGCAATGCCATGATGGATTTGATCTCCACTGCTTTTTCAGCCTTTGAGCAACGGATGCAATCCGATAAAGATGGTATTCCGATGAAGCGGATCAATCTGGATGAGCTGCTCCCCGGCGAGGATTCCATGCAGCGCTCCGATCTGATTGCCGATCCCTATTCGTCAGAGCCGGAAAAGATGATGATAGAAGAAGAAAGCAGGAAGGAACTGTATGAAGGGCTGCGGCGCATATCGGAGCGGGAACAGGTATATCTGCTGTACCGCTTCGGGTTTGAAGATGATATGGAGCATCCACTTGTAGGAACAGCGTTGCACTTCCATCTCAGCGAAAGCCGAGCAAGGTCAACCGAGGCGCTGGCTTTGGATAATCTCTGGCTGGAGCTACCGTGGTGGTATTAGAGCGGAACGCTGCGGCGGGACGAGGGCTTTGTATATACCTTTGCTCCCTTCTCCGGCCAGTCGGATTTTCTCAAAATCCTGCATTTGTGACAACACCGCTGTCACAAAATCCGCCTGTCCTACTGCCGCCGGAGAGTGTCTGACTGCCGCTATCTGCCCGCACAGCAGATGACGCAGCCAGCCCCTTTCCGACGTCAGCCGGGCGCAAAGGTATAACACACTAGACTTTCCGAGGAAAGTCGTGTGCCACGAAACCGCTGGTTTCTTTGGATTCTTCCGGTCAAAGGGGAACTCTATCCCCTCTGAACACCCCAGACAAAGGAGAACGCTGTTCCCCTTTGAATCCCCTTGCCAACAGGGATGCTGCTCGCCCCTATTGGAAACCCAGAGTCCAAATAGCTAACCCCTTTGGAGCGCTCTCATATTCATGCATTGACTATACCTCTCGCCAATTAGCAGGTGCAGCCGCTGTTCGTACACATCCGAAAAATGATAGACTGTTATCATTGTTGAACATACAATGAATTTATATTTGTTTTTGAACGCTAACATTTGTTTGAATTTTTCGACATACTATGATATGATAAGTCTTGAAGCCATGTAGCAGATTAAAATGATAGTGAGGTCACAACTATGGCTGTAAGCTACAAAAAATTATGGAAACTGCTCATCGACCGAGATCTGAAGAAGAAAGATCTCGAAGCGATGGCCCAGGTAAGCCATTATACAATGAATAAGCTCACCCATGGCGACAATGTCACCACTGATGTGCTGGGGCGGATTTGCAACGCTCTGAGCTGCTCATTGGACGATATTATGGAGTTTGTGGATGAGTAGGCTTGCATCAACTGTGCTAAAATTTGGTAGAGCGCATATGCGAAGAGAAGGCGCTCCCATCCTAGGAAGGAACCATGTTTATGGATAACATAGAAGCCTTATATGCTAAACCGCTCCCATCTTCTCGATCTGGAGCCTTTTATAATACATTCCCTTATCCGACTAAAATATCTCCCGAGGCTATTGCTGTCTATATAGCTTGTACTACTAATCCGGGAGACATTGTATTAGATGCTTTTGCTGGTAGCGGAAGCACGGGGATTGCGGCCCTTTTGTGTGAACATCCAACTAAACGCATGAAAGAGATTGCAAAAAGCCTAAATGTAACTCCTGTGTGGGGTGCCCGAAATGCAGTGTTATATGAAATCGGGACGTATGCCGCATTTGCGATTAAAACGATTCTAAGCAGAATAACCAATCGTGAGTTTACAGAGGCTGTTGAAGGGTTTCTTAAAAAAGCGCAGGATCTCGTCGGTGAGCTATATGAAGTGACAGACCCTGCTGGGGCAGCAGGAACAGTCCGATATGTCATTTGGTCTGAGATGCTGATATGCCCTAACTGCCATGCCGAAATTTCCTACTTTGAGCATGGCACTTCTCGCAATCCGGTACAGTTCAAGGACGAGATTCTTTGCCCTCACTGTAAAAAGGCACACCATATAGACGAGATGACTTTTGCCACCGAAGAGTATTATGACAGTTTGCTCCAGAGGCAAGCATCCCGGAAGAAGCGTATCCCAGCATGGATTTATGGTACCACCAAAGGCTGTAACTGGGATCGAAAGGCTACGGAAGCGGATGTTGCCCGTGTCACAGAAATTGAGAGCAACTATCCCCTCAGCGATACTCATCAAGAGATTCAGTGGGGGGAACTCCATCGTGCGGGCTATCACTATGGCATTACGCATTTGCACCACTTTTATACCGCCAGGAACTACATCGTAATGTCAAAGCTATGGAAACTGACGGAAACATACCCAGGGAATATAGCTGACGCCTTAAAGCTACTACTTCTGAGCTATAATGCCTCCCACTGCACTCTAATGACCCGTGTGGTCGCAAAGAAAAAGGCCAAAGATTTTATATTGACCAGCGCTCAAAGTGGGGTATTGTATATCAGCAAACTGCCGGTAGAAAAGAACATTCTCCTTGGCCTCAAAAGGAAGGTCAAGCCCTTTGCTGAGACTTATGCTATGCTGCAGGATTATACTGGGCAGGTTACGATACACAATAGTTCCAGTGCGAAGATGAAGGAAAGCGGTAATAGCATTGATTTTGTGTTTACAGATCCACCGTTTGGGGATTTTATCCCCTATGCAGAAGTAAACCAGATCAATGAACTTTGGCTTAACAAAGTCACACGCCGCGAGGATGAGATCATAATCAGTGCTTCTCAGGGAAAGGATATCCTGACTTATCAGAATCTCTTGACGCAGGTTTTCAGCGAGATCAATCGTGTACTAAAGCCAAACCACTATGCATCAATTGTTTTCCATGCAGCGAAAGCAAAAGTGTGGGATGCCTTCAGCGAGGCTGTTACTAGCGCGGGACTACAAATTGTGCTCACCAACATTCTGGATAAAACCCAAGCGAGCTTTAAGCAGGTGGTGTCAGATGGATCGGTCCAGGGAGATCCGCTTTTCCTACTCAAGAAAAGTTCAGCAAGGAAACATGTTTCGCAGCTAACAGATGAAGATGTATTGCGTTCGCTCCTTGCCGATCATATGACTGATCCAGACTTCGATAAGCGCACATATTTTTCGTGGTATGTCAATCGCTGTATGAAATTGGGTGTGGATGTTAAAATGGATGCCAAGCAAGTTTACGAATTCTACGATTCTCGGAAAAGGACCAAATAATATGAAAAAACCAGGTAACACATTCTCTCATCAAAAGCGATTTGGGCAATACTTCTCCGGGGATAAAGTGGCTGCATTATTGTCTCTACTATTGCCGCAAGGACGGCAGTATTCTTCTATTATCGATCCAATGGCAGGCAAGGGCGATTTACTCAACGCCGTTGCTTCTAAGGCTCTGCAAAGCGCCCATATTCTTGGTGTGGAAATTGATGAGCCAGTTGCTGAAACATGCCAAAAACGATTATCGCAAGCAACCATCATCTGTGAGGATGCTTTTCGGAGCGAAGCCATCGTTACAGAACTAGGTTGGGATTTGGTTATTACAAACCCCCCTTATGTGCGCTATCAACTCCAGAATGATGATAATAGTGTAATGCCAACAGGAAACAGCATTAGGAACAACCTTTTCGCTCTACTGAATCAGCTCCCTTATCTGGATGCAGAAGAAAAACAGCTATTGCTTCAGATTACCCAAAATTACTCAGGGTTATCCGATATGGCGGTGCCATCGTGGATCTTGTGTGCTGCGCTAGTTAAAGTGGACGGAGTTTTAGCTATGGTAGTACCTGAGACTTGGCTAAACCGCGAATACGCAAAGCCTATTCAATATCTTTTACTAAAGACCTTTGATGTGCTAGCCATAGCAAGGGATGTGAATGCTTGCTGGTTCGATAACGCTCTGGTACGGACTTGTCTTATTGTCGCTAAAAAGAAGAAGATTGTTCCCCTGTCTGAGGCAACAGGCGAGAAAACACTGTTTATTGATTTAGGAGCAGGGCTCGTGGGAGAGCGCTCCTTAGTTGATAATTTAACATGGAATGGTCTATCAGGAGAAAAAGCTCTTATAGACTTGTTGACCAGCGAGGTAAATGCTACCGACAACGACTTTGCACTAGAAAGCAGAAGCACCATGTCGTTATTTCCTCAGATGCTGGCTTCCCAACGTATACCAAAGTGGATGTTATCGGGAGATTTTCAGGCGCAAAATAGCGCCTCCAAACTTCCACCGGAATTAGACAGCATATTGAATAATGTCCCTGAGCAAGCGTACATGACGCTAGGTGACTTGGGAATACATTGTGGACAGGGGTTACGGACAGGTGCAAACGAATTCTTTTATTTTAAGATTATTGGTAAAACTGATGATGAATATTCCTTGCGCACAGGCAAATGGTTTGGTGGAGGTAAGATAATTGATGTCTCCCAAAAGTATATCATTCGCTGTGTGCAGAACCGCCGCCAAGTAACTGGGCTTGCAGTGAACCCGCAAATGGTAGAAACAGGCGTGCTATACTTACAAAATTACATACGGTCTCAAGATTTTGCCGTCTGTACACATAACGTAGCAGGACAGTATCAAGAACTACCAAGTACACTGAGCGAGTATATTTCTGCGGCAGAAAAATACAAAAATCCGAGAGAAATATCTTTCAGAGAGTACAGTGCGGTAAAGTCAAATGAGAAAAAGATTAACTTCCAATATGAGCGGTTCTGGTATATGCTACCGCAATTTGCCCCAAGACATCTCCCCAATCTTTGCATCACTCGTGTTAGTTCAACTGCGGCAGACTGCGTTTATATCCCGCAATTGAAGGAAAATCCTATTGCAGTGGATGCGAACTTTGTCACTCTGTGGGGGGGCTCAGAAGAAACCATTAAAATTTGTTTGGCGCTTCTGAACTCGACCTGGAGCAGATGCTATCTGGAATTACTCTGCACAGTAATGGGCGGTGGCGCACTTAAAATAGAAGCAAGTCATGTGCGCCAGTTGCTATTTCCTAAATTAAACCACCGCCAACTTCAGCGACTCTCAAAATACGGTATAACGATAGCGAAAAGGCAAAAAATTACTCCAGAACTGCGCAATGCTATTGATGCCACTATTTTGGAATCATTTACTGATGAAGAAAGCCTATTGATGCAAATCAGAGCACTGCTCCGAAAAAAACTTATTGAAAGGGGTGCCAAATATGAACTATAACGAACTCAAGGATTTTGCTCATCACGCTCAAGCAATGATTTCTTCTGGAGCGGTCGAGGACCGGCTGCGCCATTATCTGTCCTCGAAGCTTCCTAGTATTTTCCCAGATTCTCCGTGGTGGATTCAGGCTCACATGGAAGGAACAGAAGCTCATGTCCGTTTCTCTGCTGGGCATAGAAACCGTGAGGGGTTTGTTGACGCGGTTGTCGGAAAAACCGCCATTGAATATGAGAAAAATCTCACACAACAGGTTATCTTTGATGAGGGATATCATCAGGTTAAAGAATACTGTGCGGCACTGCATAACATTGGTATCCCAGCGGGAGAAATCCTCGGAGTACTTTCTGACACTGTTCGCTGGTACGGATATTCGGTCACTATTGTTGGGGATGTAGAGGATGGTCACTTGTATGGCCCCGATAATATCGAACTGACCAGAACGGCAGCTGTTGATCTGTCACAGGAAACTGATGAAGAGTTTCGTAGATTTGAGGCGTTTGTCAGCCAGTTTCTTGACCGAGAGCAGTCCAGGCTGCTGAATGCTAGTACACTCGTTACAGATTTTGGTATGGATAGCAGCTTTTATAGCCAAAACATTTCCATATTTAGGGACATCGTCATCAACGCGATGAGTGAAAAGCCTGACTATGCGGCGCTGATTCAGCAGGTCTGGCAAAACTTCATTGCCTATCTTGGGGTATCTGATTACGGTAGATTTTCTGCTGAGACGTACATCAATGAGTTTTATTTGGTTACAGTCGCTAAAATCATCTGCGTTAATGTCATGGCGGGAGAGCCAGTTATAAGCGATACCAATGAAATTAAAAAGATCCTCAACGGTGAGTATTTCACAAGACAAAATATCTTTAACCTCGTGGATTACGATTACTTTGGCTGGCTCAATAATAGCCCTTATGTGGAGCAGATTGTTGGTAGTGTTGTCGAATTGCAGCACAGATTGGTTGCCTATGATTTCTCACGCGTGGGAGAAACCGATATTTTTGGCCGTTTGTTGGCACAACTTGCTAACAAAGAGCATCGCTTGATGCTGGGGCAGGAGTTTACGCCACACTGGGTTGCCCAAGACATTGTAGAATATAATATGGATTTACTGACCGGAAATTCTCCGCGCATTGTAGATATGTGCTGTGGGTCTGGCGTATTCCTTATTGAGTCGATAAAGGCAGTACGGCGGCAGTATGATATCGTACCAGAACGATATTCTACGGAAAAAGATGATATCGTTTTCTCCTGCGTTATGGGATTTGATATCGATCCGTTGGCGGTCATGCTGGCAAAGGTTAACTGGGTTATGACCATGCGAGATCTTTTCTCGGTTCATCATGGAGATATCACAGTTCCAATTTATCACGCCGATTCGCTGTTCGTTGCTACGCCCATAACGCATCAAATGCCAGATGACGTTAATGACGCCTATATCCTTCATTTTGCCCACCACGAAGTATCTCTGCCTGCTTTTCTGTTGTCGCCGGAACATCGAAAAGTGTTTGATGCCTTTATGGCAAAAGTCTATCGTTTAGCTATGGTGAGGGCCTCTGAAGTCGAGACTCCAATTGAACCTGCTGCTGTTAATAGATTGATTAATGCTGTGGAAACAGATAGCGAAATTACGCTTTCTGACGAAGAGCGTCAGGCCCTTTTGCCATCAGCGCAACAATTGGTTGAGGAACTGGAACGCTTGCAAAGAGAGGGCCGCAATGGTATATGGTACTTTATCATCTGCAATAGTTACCGTCCCGGACTTACAGGGCAACAGTTTAACTGCATTGTTTCCAATCCGCCGTGGATGGCAATGAGCAAGTTGGCGGATAACCCTTATAAGACTACGCTCCAAGGAATTGCTCAGCGGTATGGGATTAAACCTGTTGGTGCCTCCCACCCGCACATGGAACTTGCCACAATTTTCTTGCTAAGTGCTGTCAATCGTTACTTGGAAGATGGTGCTCGATGGAGTTGTGTTATGCCCGGAAGCCTTTTGAGCGGCTTAAACCACGAACCATTGCGAAGCGAAAAGTATCGATCGTCCGATGTAGCTTTGCCGCTACAATTTGATACGATATGGGAATTACCCCAGAATACATTCAAGAACAAGGCTATTGTCCTTTCTGGAAAAAAAGACGATTCGCCATCACCTGATGTGCTTGAGGGGCGAGTTTATACCGATGTTAGAGTTTATGAAGAGGTACACTATACTCTAAACCGCCAAGGTAATCGGAGTGCTTGGACAAATAGGGGGCGTGATGTGGAAGTGGCCGATATCCTAAGCGGCGATGCATTAAAGTTCTCTCAGGGTTGTGACCTGTTCCCCCGGACTGCTCTCTTCCATGAGTTTGTAGAGCGGCCAAACGGGAATTGGGACATTACGCCGATTGAGCGGACAAGCAATTTGTGGTATCTCGTGAACGGTCAAAAGAAGGCCAGTTGCAACGGTTTGGCTGCGGAGAATGTAGATAAAAGCTTTATTTTTGACGCTTTTATCTCCAAGCATCTTTCCCCATTTTATATGGCTATTCCGGCTAAGGTGTTGATGCCCGGAAAGAAGGTAGATGGTCAGTGGAAAGCAATTTCTGCTACTGACAGAGCTTTGATGAATACCAGTACAGCTTATGTATTCAACCAAATTGAGGAAGATGCGAACACTCCATCTTCTCTAACAACTTATTTGCACGACACCATCAATATTTACGGCAAACTAGACAAGCAGAACTTTTCTACCAAAAATTGGTTGGTTCTCTCAAGTGCGAGCGGCGCGAATCCTTGTGCAGCCTACATTTCGCTCGAAACACTTGATCGTGCTCGGTTGATTATTGACCAAACCTTATACTGGTATCTTGCAGCCAGTGAAGATGAAGCCATTTATATCGTCGGTCTGCTTAATAGTGATGCACTGTCGGATGTTATTAAAGATTTTCAGCCAGAAGGTGGATTCGGAAAACGGCACATACACACGTTGCCGTATAAGATTATTCCCAAGTATGACAAAGAGGATGCTGCTCATATTGAGGTAATCTCTAGGACGCGAGAGTTGACGAGAGAGTGGGCTGCGCTGTGCCGTGTGGGTGAATATGCGAACCTGCTTCAGCCTAACAGTAGTTCCCTCAGCAGCAGAAGGCGGCGGCAACAATCGGCGATCCGAAGCCTTGGAACATATGCAGTATATGAAGCCGCTTGCCATGCGGTTTTAGGATAAAGCGAGGACGATATAATGGCTCCAATTATAACAAAAATTCGGCTTATCAATTTTAGACGATTTAGTGATTACACCGTGACACCTAATGAGAGAATCAATATTCTTGTGGGCGATAACGAAGTTGGCAAAAGTAGTATCCTAGAGGCTATTGATTTGGTTGCTGGCGGAAATGTGCGCAGAGTGGAATCGATTGGTCTAGATCGGCTAATTAATATTGAAGCCGTAAAAAAGTTCAACTCTGGGATGAGGACCTTTGAAAACCTCCCAGTTCTTAGAATTGAGTTATACTTATCGGGTGACAATTTTGATTTTACAATGTGCGGAAAAAACAATACAGACGGAACAGAGTGTGACGGGATTCGTTTAGTGTGCGAACCAAATCCAGATTACCGAGCGGAGATAACAGCCGTTTTGTCGGAAGAGTCTGGTTATTTTCCGTACGACTACTACTCAATCCGCTTCTCTACTTTCGCAGATGAAGGCTATACTGGCTACAAGAAGAAAATCCGTAGTATTCTCATAGATAGCTCTACTATGAACTCGGAGTATGCGACCACCGACTTTGTACGCCGAATGTACATGCGATACACCGAGCAAGATGTAAAAGAACGCGCACATCATAAAAATAGTTACCGCCAGATGCGGACTAACTTCCAAGCAGATAGCCTAAAAGCCCTGAATGAGCGGTTACCTGCTGACAAACACTATGCGTTTGGATTAAAGAGTGGATCTGCAACGGAACTCGAATCGGACTTAATGATCTATGAGGATGAAATTGGGATTGATAGCAAAGGCACCGGCAAACAAATCTTTATAAAGACAGATTTTGCTCTTGAACGCTCTGGGGAGAGTGTTGACGTCATTCTTGTCGAAGAACCAGAAAACCACCTGAGTCCAGTTAACCTTCGCAAATTGATTCAGCGAGTATCTGACACGCAGAGCGGGCAACTTTTCATTACAACACACAACAGTTTGATTAGCACTCGGTTAGAGTTGAAGAACCTTTTAATTATGCACATCAATGGCACGGATAAACCGATTATGCTGAAGGATCTGTGTGACGAAACGGCCAAGTATTTTATGAAAGCCCCTCCTGCTAGCATTATAGAATTTGCACTTGCGAAAAAGGCCATTCTGGTTGAAGGCCCATCCGAATATATGCTGATGGAGAAGTTTTACGAAACATGCGCCGGATGTCCCCCAGAATCTGATGGTGTCCATATTATCGATGTGCGCGGGTTGAGTTTCAAACGATATCTCGATATCGCAAAATTAACTGGCTGTAAGGTCGCCGTTATAACAGATAACGATACGGATTATCGGAAACACTGTGTGGATAAGTATAGTGATTATGCGTCCAATCCTAATATAAAGATTTTTTATGAGACTGATGATGCAAAGCGGACTTTTGAAATTATCCTCTATGGAGATAATCCAACGCTATGCGATACGCTATATGATTCGCCAGCTTTGGATTACATGCTGCGCAACAAAACAGAAGCCGCATATGCGCTACTGTCTCAAGATGATCAGATAGTAGTTCCCGACTATATAAAGAGAGGCATCAAATGGATAAGAGAGTGATCTTTGCCGTTGCTGGCTCAGGGAAAACGACTTATATCGTTGATTCTCTTTCACGGGATAAGCGATCGCTCATAGTCACATATACAGTTGGAAATTACAACAACCTATGTCGCAAAATTTCTGAGAAGTTTAATGGGGACTGGCCAGAAAATATTTGGGTCATGGGATATTTTACATTCTTATATAGATTTTGCTATAAACCATTTTTAGCAGATAGACTTAGGACTAGAGGCATATTTTACGAGAAAAATCCCAATAATCGGTTACGGCAATGTGATATATCCTATTATATTACATCGTCGGGCTATATCTATAGTAATAGATTGGCGTTGTTGATTGAACAAACCGGATCGATGGAAGCACTGAAACGGCGCCTAGAAAAGTATTTTGATGAGTTTATTGTTGATGAGATACAAGACATTGCGGGACGTGATTTTTCTTTCCTCGAGCAGCTTATGACAGCCAACATAAACATGCTTTTTGTTGGTGATTTCTACCAGCACACCTATGATACAAGCCGGGACGGTAATGTCAACAAAAATCTATTTGATAATTTTCCCAACTATGAAGCACGCTTTATAAGCCGAGGCTTCTTGCCTGACAAGACATCGCTTGTGAAGAGTTGGCGCTGCAGCCCCAGTATTTGCCGTTTTATTACAGAGAATCTGGGTATTGAGATATATTCTAACCAGAACACAGAAATGAGTGGCGAAGCTAGTGATATCATTTTTATCTCTGAACAAGCTCAGATAAATAATATTTTAGCCAATCCGAACATTGTGAAGCTACATTTCCGAAACAGCTCAAAGTATGGATCTAGCCATAGAAATTGGGGCGACACCAAGGGAGAGGATCATTATCAAGATGTCTGTGTGATGTTAAATAAGGCCACAGCGGCAAAATATAGTGCCGGAAAATTGTGCGAATTAGCCCCATCTACTAAAAATAAGCTATATGTGGCAATTACAAGAGCGCATGGGAAAGTCTATCTCATCAATGAATGAATTGAAGACCTGAGATAATTACAAAAGACGATTATCTCAGGTCTTCTGAACTAAAGCATTCTAAAATAATTGAATGCTTCTCTAATCGCTACTTCCTTTTCCGGCGGGCATTGCGGCACTTTGGCATCTTCCTTCTTTGACAGATTATAATTCTGCCCCACATCAAGCCCACATTTCCGTTTAACCTGAGAGATATACAGGGAAGATACCTTCAGACCGGTATGCTCCAGCACATATGCCTTGATCTGCTCATAGGTTGCGCCCTTCTGAAATCCCGACATATCCATATCCTCCAGCGAGAACTCCACCCGCACTTTCTTCGAGTCGATTTCTCCCTTGGAAAGCAAGACAACCGTCTCCACGTGCGCTGTCTGCGGGAACATATCGACAGGCTGTGCATATACGAAGCGGAACCCACCGTCAACGAGAACCCGGACATCCCGCGCAAGGGTAGATGGATTACAGGAGACATACACCAACCGCTTTGCGCCGCATGCAAGCAGCGCATCCAACACGGGGCGCTCGCAGCCTTTGCGCGGCGGATCGATCAGGACGGCATCTGGATGGTATCCTTCGCGTACAAGCTGTGGAAGAACATCCTCCGCATTCCCGCAATGAAACTCAACATTTTTGATGGCGTTCTCCTGTGCATTGAAGATTGCATCTGCTATCGCTTCGGGTACTGTTTCAATTCCATCTACCTGCGCAGCATGGTGTGCAAGCAGAAGTGATATTGTTCCGATGCCGCAATAAATATCCGCAACGCGTTCTGTTCCCTCAAGCTGCAACGCATTTAAAGCGGCATGATAAAGCACCTCTGTCTGTTGTGGATTTACCTGCAGGAAGGATGCTGCGCTCACGGCAAAGCGCAGGCCGCAAATCGTATCATAAAGACGATCTTTCCCCCAAAGCGTGCTGAATTCCGGGCCAAATATCACATTTGTTTCCGCGTCATTTCGGTTGTGAAGAATGCTGACAAGCCCGGGGATGCGGTTGCGCAGGTGCTCAATCAGCGCCTCTTTTTGCGGCAGCTTTCCCTTTGTGACAATTGCGGCCATGACTTCGCCGTTTGCCGCGGAAACACGTGCCATCACATGCCGGAGCGTGCCTGTTTGCAGGGTTTCATCATAGGCCGGTATCTGGAATTGATTGGCCCAGTCGCACACCGCTTCAGCAACAAGCAGGGTTTTGTCTTCCTGAATCGAACAGTCTGAAAGCGGGATCAGGCGGTGACTGCGCGGCGCGAAAAATCCGAAGGAAACGCGCCCATCCAAATTTGCAAACGGAAAGCTTCCCTTGTTCCGATAAAAATAGGGGAACTGCATTCCAAGAGCCTCACGCACCTCCGGAGCCATAAGGCCCCCAATGCGTGTGAGGGCGGAAGTTACCATATCCCGCTTAAACATGAGCTGCGCCTCATAGTCAAGATGCATGAGGGTGCATCCGCCGCAACGCCCAAAATTAGAGCATTTCGGTTCTGCGCGGCAGGGGCTTTTTACGGATATGGAAAGCAATTTTCCTATTGCATAGCTGGCTGTGGCCTTTATGATATGAACCCGTACCATTTCTCCCGGCAACGCAAACGGCACAAACACGGCAAAGCCATCATATCTTCCGATGCCCTGACCTTCAGAGCCAAATGCGTCAACGGTCAGCTCGATTTCATCATTGCGTTTCAAGGGCGGTGTTTTCTGTGGCATAAAAATCTCCTTTTTGCGGCAAAACGCGGCTTATGCCGCGTTTGGATCAACCGGAAACGAATGCAGCGCGTCAAAACTTTGCAAGCACGGAATTGAAGCGGTATAGCTTTTCATCAAAATTGTCCGGCAGCGCGATTGCATCTTCCAAAGATACGTCGACAATATGATTGTCATGAATGCCCACTGCGCGTCCGCCAACTTCCGCATCCAAAAGTTCCACTGCGCGCTGCCCGAGCCGTGCTGCAAGTACGCGGTCAAATGCCGTAGGATTTCCACCGCGTTGAATATAGCCGGGAACGATTGCTTTGATATCAATATCGGAATGCTCCCGCACATAATTTGCAAAATCTGAAGCTCTGCCGGCTCCTTCTGCGATGATGACAATGCTCGTGAGTTTTCCCTTAAGCTTATTTGTAACGAGTTGGCGTGTTGCATCCTCCCAGGAAAGCTGGCTTTCCGGCACCAGTATAATATCCGCTGCTCCTGCAACGCCGGACCAAAGGGCAATGTCACCACAATTGCGCCCCATTACCTCAATCACGCCCACCCGGTCATGTGCGCGCATGGTGTCGCGTATTTTATAGATTTCGCTTGTAATGGTATTGACAGCGGTATCAAAGCCAATTGTAAAGTCGGTGTACCCCAAATCGTTATCAATTGTTCCGGGGATGCCGATCGTTTTAATTCCGCTGTCGGCAAGCATCTTCGCACCGCGGTAGCTCCCGTCTCCGCCGATAACGATCAGGCCTTCAATATCAAACGCGTGAAGCATGTCCAACGCTTTTTGGAACCCCTCCGGCGTACGGAATTCCTCGCTGCGCGCCGTGCGCAGAACCGTGCCGCCCTTGTGCATCACATTTGCGACATCCTCATGTGTCAATTGACGAACCATGCCTGCAATCAATCCCTTGTAGCCATGGTAGATTCCCATAACGTTGATGCCGCGGCTTTCTCCCTCTTTGAATACCGCACGAATTGCTGCATTCATGCCGGGCGTATCCCCGCCGCTTGTTAAAACGCCAATACACTTCATTAAATTAACTCCTTTCGGAAAATCGTAAGCAAATTCAATCATTTTGAGCTGCACATGGGCAAGACTCATGGTGCAATCCCATACCGTTTTGTATTATATCACATACGCAAAATTAGTCAAAAGTTTATCACAGCTTATGTTCACTGCTGCTTCACGTTCTCCTTTCCAAGCAGCTCGTTAAGAATATCCCGGAGTGCAGAGGCTTCATTTACATACATGTCTTTGGGCACAAGCTGCGTCTTTTTTGTACCGGGGTTGTGAAGCACAACGGGTACGTTGCCTGGGAAACGCTGCAATAGCGTGAGCACGCGCGTGCGAAGCGTCTGATCCTCCGTGTCAAAGCGCAGATATAGCTTGCCCGCCGCAGGATGAAGCGTGAGCGGAGCCACCTCATCCACCAGAACCATGTTGCTTTGATCTTCCCGCACATTCAAACGGCCCGAAACGCATACCTTACTATCTTCCGAAAGCAGGCTTCCAAAACGTGTGAATACTGACGGAAACACCAAAAGCTCAATGGAACCGGTCATATCTTCAAGCGTACAGTATGCCATGACACCGTTTCCGTTTTTCGTCATTTTACGCTGCACGTGCGCAATAATGCCCCCCAAACGCACACGGCTTCCCTCTTTAAGCGCCCCGCTTTCATCTGCTGTGGCAAGTTCTGCAACGCTGTTGGGCATTTTTGAAAGCACTTCCCCATATTCCTCCAAGGGATGCCCGCTCAGGTAAATGCCAAGCGCCTCCCGTTCCAATGAAAGCAGCATCGTTTGATCAAACTCATGCACGTTGGGCAAGGGCGTCATCCCTGTTTTCATTTCAGAGCCGCCCCCAAGATCAAACAGGGACAGTTGTCCGGTTTCCGCCTGTTTGCGCTCGTTTGCCGCAGCGCTGAGCGTGCGCTCATATATGAGCAGCAGCTGATTGCGGTTGGCACCCATGCCGTCAAAGCAGCCGACTTTGATCATCGCTTCCAGCATGCGTTTGTTGATGCCCGGCGCGCGTCTTACGAAGTCGTCAAAGTCTCGGAAGGGGCCGTTTGCATTCCGTTCAGCAATGATATCGCACATTGCGCTTTCTCCAACGTTTTTAATTGCGGCAAGGCCAAAGCGGATGGAGTTTCCCTCTACGCTGAACTTTGCAACGCTCCGGTTTACATGCGGCGGCAGAACAGGGATCTTCATCCGTTTGGCCGCATTGATATATTCTGCCATCTTATCAATGCTTCCAAGAAAGCTGTTGATGATTGCCGTCATAAATTCAACGGGATAGTACAGCTTTAAATATGCCGTACGATAAGCAACAACAGCATAGCAGGCCGCATGCGGTTTGTTAAACGCGTAAGACGCAAAATCGACCATTTCATCAAAAATTTTATTCGCGATTTCTGCGGGCACGCCGTTCCGTACAGCGCCTGGAACCTTGACGACCCCGTTCTCAACAATTCCGTTGACAAAGTTTTCCCGCTCCTTGAGCATTACGTCGTGTTTCTTTTTTGCCATTGCACGGCGCACGAGATCGCTCCTGCCCATAGAATATCCGGCGATATCGCGTACGATGCGCATTACCTGCTCCTGGTATACCATGCATCCATAGGTTGCCTGCAGAGCAGGGCGCAGTCTTTCATGCAAATAACGCACATGTTCGGGGTCATTCTTGCCTGCAAGGTATTTGGGGATCTGGTCCATCGGGCCGGGCCGGAACAGTGAAATCCCGGCGATGACATCCTCCAGGTTGCCCGGTTTAAGCTGCAGCATAAATTGGCGCATGCCGGCAGATTCAAGCTGAAACACGCCGTCTGTATCCGCTGCGGAAATCATTGCATAAACCTTTGGGTCGTCATATTGAAGCCTGCCGAGATCCGGAACTTGTTTTCCATGCTGCCGGATGAATTCGAGCGTATCCCTTATCACGGTAAGCGTTCTAAGGCCAAGAAAATCCATCTTCAGCAGGCCGAGTTCTTCTATTGTGTCTTTGGGGAACTGCGTTGTAATTGCCTCGTCGTTCCTCTGCAAAGGCACATATTCGGTAATGGGTTTTGCGCTGATCACCACGCCGGCCGCATGCGTGGAGGCATGGCGCGGCAACCCCTCAAGCTTCAGGGAAAGATCAATCAGCTTTTTGACATGCTCATCCGTATCATAAAGATTTTTTAGTTCAAAGGACACTTCCAAAGCGCGGTTGAGCGTGATTCCCAGCGTTTTTGGGATTAGCTTGCTGATTTTATCGACCTCGCCAAGCGGCATATGAAGCGCACGACCAACATCCTTCACCGCAGCTTTTGCCGCCATGGAACCGAAGGTAATGATCTGCGCGACATTATCCTTTCCGTATTTTGCAACGACATAATCAATGACTTCCTGTCTGCGCTCAATACAAAAATCAATATCAAAATCCGGCATGGAAATACGCTCCGGATTTAAAAAGCGCTCGAAGGGAAGGTCGTATTTAAGTGGATCCACGTCCGTAATGTCCAAAGAATATGCAACAAGGCTTGCCGCACCGCTGCCGCGTCCCGGGCCGACAAAAATGCCGTTTCGGTGCGCAAAATTCACAAAGTCCCACACGATAAGGAAATAATCCACAAAGCCCATACGCTCGATGATGGAAAGCTCCAGCGCAAGGCGTGCATGCGCTTCCTCTCCCGCATTCGGCATCTTCCGCTGGAGGCCCGCCTCAGCAAGCTGCATCAGATACGACATGTTATCAAGCCCATCCGGAGCGGAAAAACTTGGTAGATGCCGTTCCCCGAACGTAAGCTCCAAATCGCACTTTTCTGCGATCTCAAGCGTCGTATCCAGCGATTCGCGGTAATTGTACAGCGCCTGTTCCATCTCGTCGGCGTTTTTAAGATAAAACTCGTCGGCGGACATGCGCATGCGGTTCTCATCATCAACAAACTTTCCGGTTTGGATGCATAGCAGAACATCCTGCGCTTCCGCATCGCTCTTTTCCACATAGTGTACGTCATTTGTGGCGACTGTTTTGATGCCGAGCTCCTTTGCAAGCGAATCAAGCTGCGGCAACACCTCAAGCTGCTCCGGAATGCCGTGGTTTTGCAGTTCAATATAAAAATCATCGCCGAACATGCCGCGCAGCCGCAGGGCAAGCGCGCGCGCTTTTTCCGTCTGTCCATTCAGCAAGGCTTGAGGGATATCTCCGGCCAGACAGGCCGAAAGGCAGACTAAGCCTTCCGCGTGTTGTTCAAGAAGATCGTAATCGATGCGTGGCTTATAATAAAAGCCATCCACAAAAGCACTGGAGGAGAGTTTTATTAGATTTTGATAACCGGTCTTATTTTTTGCCAACAGCACAAGATGCGCATTTTCGCGCCCGCCTTCGCGCTCTGTGCGGGACCGTGGGGCAACATATGCCTCCATGCCCAAAACCGGCTTAATCCCCTGCTTTTTGCATTCTTTATAGAAGTCGATCACACCATACATCGCTCCATGATCCGTAATTGCAAGCGCAGGCATGCCAAGCGTCTTGGCGTGCGCAACCAGCTCCGGGATGCGTGCTGCCCCGTCAAGCAGGCTGTACTGCGTATGAACATGGAGGTGTACGAAGTTTTGCATGATGGTTTCGTTTCCTTTCCCCTTACCGTTTTAAGGTCAATGCAGGCGGATGTCCTCCGCCATCGCTGAAAGCTTGTTCAACCGATGATTCATCCCGGATTTTCCAATGTCAAGAAGCTCAGCAAGCTCCGTAAGCGTAGCCTCCGGATTGTTCAGCCGCGCCTCAGCAGCCTCGCGCAGCTTAGGCGGCAGGTTTGCAAGGCCTATTTCCCGGCTGAGAAGCTCAATGTCAACCAGCTGCTGCGCCGCGGCCTGCGCTGCTTTTTGCATGTTCGCGTCCTCAAAGTTAGAGCGACGGTTTAGGTCGTTCGCTACATTGCGCAGAACACGCGCATTTTCAAAAGCCAGCATTCCCTCCATCGCGCCGATGTAGGTCAAAAATTCGGAGATGCTCTCGCCCTCTTTCATATAAGTGATAAACGATGATTTTCGTCTGGCTGTTTTCACATTCAGCGAGAGCTGAGCCATACGCGCAGAAAGCTCCTTTGCAAATCTTTCATGGCGGCATACGATTTCAAGGTGATAGCCCTTGCTGGGATCGCTCACGGAGCCGGAACCTAAAAAGGCGCCGCGCAGAAAGGCCTGCGTGCACTCGGGGTTCACGAACATGTGCTCTGGAACAGCGCCCATTTCAAGCGGTTCATCCACATCGCCCGCAGGCAAACAGCCGCTTTTTTGCAGGAGTGCGGTGCAGCCACTTCCAGTCAGGGTTACCACGGTGTTCTTGGCTTTCAACCGCTCGTGCTCCCTGAGGGAAAGCGACGCTTCCACGGGAAAAAGCCTGCAGGCAAGCTGTACGATCAGCTGCCCGACATTCTGGTTTTCCGTAACGTATTCCACCGCAATCCCCCTCCGGCCCAGCATGATGGAGCCAGCGGTATGGGTAAGTGCGGCAAGCGCTGCAAGACGCACCGCATCATCCTTCAGACGAAGGACGGAAAGCTCATCTTTTGTCTTTGATGAAAAGGACACCGCGCTTCCCTCCTAATTTCCCATCCGCTCCAAAATATCACCCGCCTCAACGGTGGTATCCCGGTGCACAAGCTTTATGTCAAACTCGCCGCGCATCCGCTTCGCCATCTGTTCGGCAGCACATACGGAGCGATGCCTCCCTCCCGTGCATCCAAACGCAACAAGCAAGCGCCGTTTTCCCTGATTGCAAAAGCCGGGAATGAGCATTTGCAGCATCGATTGTGTTTGGTCCAGAAATTGTGTGAATGCAGGATCCTGAAAAATGTAATCCCGAACAGCGGCATCCGCCCCCGAAAGCGGGCGCAATGCGGACTCATAAAACGGGTTTGGAAGGAACCGCATGTCAAACACCATGTCAGCTTCAAATGGAACGCCCCGCTTATAACCGAAGCTTTCAAATGTGAGCCGAAATGCATCCATGGAGCCATCTGAAAACAGCGTTCCGAGCCTTGCGGCTAGTTCAAGCGGTTTCAGGTTCGTCGTGTCGATAATGGTATCCGCACGATCCCGGAACACACCGAGCATGTCACGTTCCGCCCGGATGCCGTCCCGCACATCTCTTGAAAGCGGATGCCGCCTTTTCGTTTCATTATATCTGCGTTCCAAGACCTCGTCCCGGCATTCCAAAAAAAGAATTCTATATTGTACTGGAAGCCTGTCCAGCGTACGGAGCACCTTCTCAGCATCTGAGCGGAACACCTGCTCCCGGCTGTCGATCACGACGGCTGCGCGCTCGACAGGGGGTGCAGCCTTGTGGCAGAGTTCAATGAACCCGCCCAACATTTCGCAGGGAAGGTTGTCCACGCAAAAGTAACCTGCATCTTCAAAATAGCGCAACGCCTGAGTTTTGCCAGCCCCCGAAAGGCCGGTTACGATTAATAACTTCATGTCATTTCTCCATTCTTACTGCTCATCCAAGTTGGAAAAGCTCCCGAGCAAGCGCACCTCCGGCTCCAGCCATATGCCGCTTTGCGCATGCACATCCCGCTGTACGCGGCGTATCAGGTTGTAAACGTCAGTTGAGGTCGCGCCCCCCGCGTTGATAATGAATCCGGCGTGCAGAGAACTTACCTCCGCACCTCCTACACGCACGCCCTTGAGCCCGGCCTGTTCAATCAATGCGCCTGCAAAGTTACCGGCCGGCCGCTTGAACGTACTGCCTGCGCTCGGATATGCAAGGGGCTGCTTTTCGCGCCGTTTTGCCGTATATTCCGCCATGCGCGCCTTTGCTCCGCCGTCATCCGGCATAAGCGAAAACGCTGCTGAAACCACAATTCGGTCGGGCGCGCGGTATGCGCTGAACCGGTAGCCAAACATTTCCTCCGTCGGCGCTTCATCAACCAGTGTCCCAGAGGTTGCGTCCATATAGGTAATCCGGTGCACCGTTTCTGCCACTTCGCCGCCGTAAGCCCCGGCATTCATTGCAATCGCGCCGCCAACGCTGCCCGGGATCCCCGCGGCCCACTCCAACCCCATAAAACCGCACTCCACCGTGCGCTTTGCAAGGGCGGAAAACGATGCTCCTGCCTCCGCAAAGAAAAGCCCGTTTTCCTGCCGGATTGCCCTCATTGATTCGCCAATGTGGAACACAACGGCATCAATCCCCGCATCGGAAACGAGAAGGTTTGTTCCGTTTCCGATCACCTCATAAGGGATGCCATATTCATGCACCGCAAAGAGCGCGTTTTGGAGCGCTTCCACACTCCGCGGTTCTACCAACGCACGCGCACATCCGCCCGTCCGGAAAGAAGTATACTGCGCCATGGAGACATTTCGCTGCACCGTACAATCAAAAAAGCGTGCGCACAGCGCATCAAACTGATCAGGCATTGTTCCCTCCATGCTATGCTGCGCCAATCTGCACAGCAAGCTGTTTCCCTATCATTTTACTTGATTTACGTGCCTGAAACAAGTTCTTTCAGCCTGGCCTCAAAATCCTTTTTTGCTTCCGCGTCCCCAGCAAGGACGCGCCGTGCGGTTTTTTCAAGCGCATCGCGATACCGTTGCAGCAAAAAAGCATTCGGAATTTTAGGTTCGCGCAGATGTTCTGCGGCGCTCGCAAGCAAAGCACTTTCCGGCAGCGCTTGGGGATCAACTTCCGTTACAGAAAAAAGTCCGAGCTGCACAAATTGTTTCTGAGCGATTTCGGAAAAGATGCGTTCAATCAGTTCAATTGCATATGCCCGCTTTTCCTGATCTATCCCATGCGACAGGCCGATCATCTGGACAAGGCTGGTGCTCCCGGAAAGTACGGAAGCCTCGAATGCAAATCCTTTGCCTGCGGATTGAAGCGCCTCGAGATCCCCTGCTGAACGCAGGTCTGCAATCGCTATCGCAGCCTTTCCAGAACGGAACGCGTCATATTCCGCTACTTCTCCTGTCAGTCCAAGCGCAGCGGCAAGGACCGCATTGCCGGAAAGTGCAGGCAGCTGCTTTTGTTTCCCGCTTTTCTGCGCAGCAGCAAAGGTTTCGGCAGCCTGGAGGATCCATGCAGCGTTTCTTGTTCCTTCCGGCACCATAGCGCCGCGCTCCTGAAACAGCCCCGTGTTCACAATAAGCGCATGCGCGGACATTGCATAAGGCAGTGCATAAATTTTTCCGTCCCATTCTCCAACAGCCGCCATGTCCTTTGAAATACATTCTACGGGGAGTTCATCAAATGCGGACAGTTGATCCGGATAACACACCCCCAGTGGAAAGGACAGCAAATCCGGGGATTCTCCGCGTGCAAGCCGTTCGGTGTATTCCGTTTCATCCATGGCGATTACATCAAAAAAAACGCCATGATGCCTGCGCTCGATTCCTTTTGCAATCGCTGCAAGCGCAGTGCTCATACTGCCTGAATAAGGTTTAAACCCCACGATATGCCACACGCTGATAATGCCGGTGTATGGTTCTTCTGTCGGGCTGAATTTCTCATCATAAGTGCGCTCTTTCAGTGCGTCGTTTAAATATGCCGGCATAAAAAGAAGATAAGCGGCGATCAACACCGTTGCTATTAACCTTGGAACCCATTCTCTTGCACGCATCATAGCCTTACCTCCGTATGCTTTAGCATATGCATGCATGCCTTGAAAAAGGAGCGCGGTAAGCTGCGCAAAAATAAGGAGCCTTGCTATGCAAGACTCCTTATAATCGTCCGGTTCAAAATTTTTTGCCGCTTACCGTATTGCCCCGTTACAGCAAGCGAAAGGAACTATTTTTTGGAGGAAAACAATAATGAAGATGACTGCGCTATATTCCGGACGATTGACACAATCACATTTATCATTGAGTTAATCCTACCACCATATATTGTGGAATGCAAGCGTTTTTGACAACTTTTTAAGATTAAGTAACACAATTCACATTTTATTCATGATTTAGGGCAGAAACACTCGAAATCCCCCTTTTATTCCTCATTAAATGTTACATTTCCATTAAATTCAGGAACATAAGATGGATCCGCCGCCTTCAAATTTTGGATGCTTACATTTTCAAAGCCAAGTTGAATGCAATACGCAATCGCCCGGTCGTATTCCCGCTGCAACAGGTGCCGATTCAGCGGTGGAACCTCCGAAGCGTGATGGCACGGCATATACTGCCCCATCAACGAAATATGGGTCGTCAGCGGCAGATTCTTCGCAAGAAAATCCAGGATGTGGCGCGTTTCATCCACTGAGCCCGGCAAAACAAGATGACGGACGATCAGGCCGCGTTGAGCCAGCCCGTTTTCATCGCACGACAGTTCGCCGCACTGACGGTGCATCTCAAGAATCGCTTTTGACGCAAAATCAAAGTAGTCCTTCGCACCGGAATATCTTTCCGCTGCAAGCGAAGAAGCATATTTGAGATCCGGCAGATAAATGTCCACGATTCCTTCGAGACGCCGCAGGGTGTCAAGCGTTTCATACCCATTGGTGTTGTACACAATGGGTATCATAAGCCCGCGTTTGCGCGCGCCCAGCACAGCAGGAATGACGGTATCTACGTGCGGCGTAGGCGTAACAAGGTTTATATTGTGCGCCCCTTCCGCCTGCAAGTGGAGCATCAGCGCAGCAAGTTCATCCGCATTCCACGTTCGTCCAATCATCGTGTGGTTAATTTCGTGGTTCTGGCAAAACAGGCAATCCAGATTGCATCCGCAAAAAAAGATGGCGCCCGACCCGCGCGTGCCGCTCAGGGAAGGTTCCTCCCAAAAGTGTAATGCGGCACGCGCAATGGCCGGCCGTTCTCCCGCGCCGCAGAAGCCCTTGGCGCTTGTGCGGTTAACTCCACAGGCGCGCGGGCAAAGCGTACAGGTCATTCCCGCTTTCCCTGCCCTTCCCGTTTTACGGTGGGTTCCTTTCTTCCATTCTCTTTTTTTGAGTTTGAGGGTTCTCTCCCCGCGCTTTCTATGACTTCATATTGTGCATCCACAACTGTGCTCGCACTATTTGTCTCCGGAATTTTTTGCTTTTCCGCGTCTTCGCCGGCCTCATCGCCGTATCTTCCGCGTCCTTCGCCGGCAGGCCCAAGTGCAATCGCGTTGCGCACATACCGCTTCACCGTCATAATAAAGCGGGTTCCCTTGCCGGGCTCGCTTTCCACAGTAATGCTTTCGCCCAGTTTTTCCATGATGAAGTGCGCAATGGAGAGCCCGAGTCCCGTCCCTCCCTCACCGCGGGATTTATCGACCTTATAGAAGCGCTCGAAAATATGCGGAAGGTCTTCTTTGGAAATTCCGCAGCCGGTATCTGTAACGGTGAGCACGATAGCGTCTTTTGCGTTGCACATGCCGATGGTGATCGTTCCGCCTTCCGGCGTATAGCGCATTGCATTGTCAATGAGGATGATCAAAACCTGCTCGATACGGTCCGGGTCGGTCATCGCATCGGGAACCGGCTTTGGAGCATCCACAATGAGATCAATCCCCTTCTGATGGGCTGGGCCGGAGTAACCGCTTGCGATATCCCGGATCAACGTGTTAAGGTCGACGCGGACAACCTCCATGTATTCCGTTCCGGACTGCAGGCGGCTCAACGTCATCATATCCGTAATCAAGCGCGAAAGGCGCAGGACCTCATGCAACATGATGCGATAATACCGTTGCCGGTCCTCTTCGTCCCTCACCATCCCATCCGCCAACGGTTCCAACAGGCCACGAACCGCCGTAAGCGGAGTGCGCAATTCGTGGGAAACGTTCGCCACATATTCGCGCCGCATGGCCTCCAAGCGCTCCATCTCCGTCATATCCTTAAACAAGCCCACCACGCCAACGCGCTGTCCGCCATCCGTTACCACGGGAGCTACGGTGATCCAAAGCGTTTTATCTCCGGCCATAGGATAGGTAAGGGTCTGTGGTTTGCCCGTTTCGTACACTTCGTCAAAAGCCTTCCAAATCTTTGGATCTGGCACTAGCTCCTCCCGTTTTTCGACGTTTACCGCGCCGAACATGCGCATCAGCGCCGCATTATAGTGCGTGAGCATGCCGACTTCGTCGGTTGCAGCAACGCCGTCCGCAAGGCTCTGCAGGATCTGATCGAGTTGGCTTTTTTCCGTTTTGAGCTGATAGATTGTTTGAGAAAGCCCTTCGCAAAGGTTATTGAGCGCGCGTGCCAAAACGCCGACTTCCCCAATCTCATCTTCGTTCACGCGTATTTCAAAGTTGCCCTTGGCCATCGCAATTGCAGCTTCGGACATGGTATGCAGCGGATCCGTGATACGGCGTATGCGCCAGGATGTAACCAACATTGTAACGGGAACCACAATGGCGGCGATCCAGAAAAGGGATGTGTTCAGTTTTGTGGTGGCTCCAATGACCTCCTGTGTGGATTTGATTACGAAAATCGCCCCTGCAAGCGTTCCGTCCGGCATGAAAATTGGCGTGCCTACAACAAGGGCATTGCGCCGTTTTCCGGGCAGCCGAACTTCATCCGTGCTGACGTTTTCCCCGGAAAGCGCCGCAAGGATTTGCTCGGAAAGCGCCTGCTGCATTTCCTCTGGGCTCATGCCAAATATGGAATCCTGATACTGCACGCACTGGTTCGCTGCATCAACAAATAAGGTCGCTCCATTCACCGCAAGCATTTGCGTCTTTGAAAGGTGGATGAACGCCTCTTCCGTGATCTGCCCATTCAGATATTCAATAATCAGCTGCTCGGCCGCTTCTGCTTTGGGCGCCATTTCCTGCAATTTAATCTGCGTGTACGTATCCCGGCTAAGGAAAACATAGCCTCCGACCATGGCAGCGGAAGCTATGAGCAGCGTGATGATGAGCGCCAGCAACAAGCGGCGCAGGAAGATACTCCGCATGATTATTCGACCTCAAACTTGTAGCCTACGCCGTAAATGGTCTTAATGCTCCAACCAAGGCCCGCGCTGTCAAGCTTGGCCCGCAGGCGCTTAATGTGCGTATCGACCGTGCGTGTCTCCCCCGCAAAGTCATATCCCCAAACGCGGTTAAGAAGCTGTTCGCGCGTGAATACCTGCCCAGGATTGGATGCCAGCATATAAAGGATTTCAATTTCCTTGGGCGTACAAATAACCGGCTGGCCCCGCAGTGTGACGGTGTAGCTTTTGATGTCGATTACGAGCCCTTCATATGTCACGCAGCCATCATCCGAGGTTTGCTGCTGCTCTGTAGTGCGGCGCAGTACCGCTTTAATACGCGCCACAACCTCACGCGGGCTGAAAGGCTTTACGATGTAATCATCCGCACCAAGTTCAAGGCCCAAAATCCGGTCGATTTCCTCCCCCTTTGCAGTCAACATAATGATTGGTACGCGGGAGTTTTTTCGAATCTCCTTGCAGGCTTCAATGCCGGACATAACCGGCATCATAATATCCAGCACGCAAAGCGCGATTTCCGCATCCAGCTTTTCTATTGCTTCCGCACCGTTGTATGCATCTACAACTTCATACCCTTCCGCTTTCAGGTAAATGCTTAACGATTCGTGAACGACACGGTCGTCATCTGCAATCAGGATTTTGTTCGCACTCATTTCCGGTGATACCCCCAACTGTTTCTTTGGTTTTTATGCATTATACCATATGTCCGCGGCAGAAAAAACAAACAGCATGCAAATCCTACGCTTTTTCACACTTTTTCCGCATTCAAGGAAAGTGTGAACGTGAATTCAACGCGTCCGTTTCGGTTTTGGGCCCAAATCTTTTCATCGAGTAGGCTCATGATTTCCTGTGCAATGGAGAGCCCCAGGCCGGTGCCTTCCCCGGAGTGAGATCGGTCGGCCTTATAGAAGCGCTCAAAAAGGTGTGCGATATCTTCCTCGGCAATCGTTCCTGCATTGGAAACATGCACGAGCACTTTGTCCCCCGAGATTTCCGCACCAAGCGCAAGAGGTTCATCCGCACTGCCATGCTTAATGGCATTATCAAGAAGGATAATAAGTACCTGTTCCGTGCGATCCGGATTTCCATACACTTCCGGAAAAGGATCCGCAACATTCAGACGAATGGATAGCCCGCGTTCCTGTGCAGCGCTTTCATAACGCTGCGCAACATCATATAGGATCTCCTGCACATCCATGCGCTGCTTGGTAAGTGCAATCGTCCCGGATTGCAGGCGTGAAAGCTCCAGCAGGTCATCAATCAGCCTGGAAAGCCGCATCGATTCCTTTTGAATATAGCCGTAATAACGCTTCCGGTCGTCTTCCTTTTTGATCAGTCCATCACTCAAAGCATCTGAAAGGCTGCGGATAGAAGCAAGCGGTGTGCGCAGTTCATGCGAAACGTTTGCCACATAGTCCTTGCGCGTTTGCTCCAAACGGACGCTTTCCGTCACATCCTGTATCAACAAAACTGCGCCTTCCACCTGACTGCCGCCATCGCGCAGCGGAGATATTGTAACGCGAACGACCGCCTCTCTGCATTTATGCTCCGCAACCTGCGGCAGACCTGTTTTTAGGACTTCCTCAACCTGCGGCAAAAGGCTTTGGAACTGCGGCAAGGCTTCCGGCGCGTCAGTGTTTGCGCCGCCCAGCAGCTGTACGGAGGAGGGGTTATATTGCATGATCTGCCCATTCAGGTTTACGCTGATCACGCCTTCCCCAAGGCCGTCCAACGTTGTACGCAGCCGGTTTCGTTCAAAAGTGAGGTCTCCAATGGTATGTGAAAGCGCACTGGAAAGATAGTTGAGCGTTTGCCCGAGCTGCGCGAGTTCGTCCCTGCCATCAGCCTGTGCGCGCACAGAAAAATTGCCATGGGCCATCGCAAGTGCAGCTTCGTTCATCTGCTTTAAAGGGCCCGTTAGCTTGCGCGACATCAGATATGCGGGAATAAGCATAAGGAAGGCAACAACAACAATCGCTATCAGAAGAGCAGTCCAAAGGCTGTTCATCGCCATATTCAGTTCGCGGATTGGCTTAATGAGAAAAACTGCGCCGATCACGCTTCCGTCATTGCCCCAAACCGGTGCGCCGACAATCGCATCCGCCGCACGCCAGCTGCCGCGCGAAACACTTTTGCCGGCAAGCACGGCATCCAGATTTTGCTTTGCAAGCGTGAGCATCTCCTGCGCCTGCTCCGAATCCAAATTTTGCGGAAAAACAAAAAGGGTTTTGTCCGCCGTAAAAATGTATGGAGACGCCCCCCATATATTCTTGCTTTCCACCACTGTAATCTGGTATTCCCGGTAGCTCATAGTACCCTGAAGAAACTCAGCGGATCGTTCCGCAAGAAATGATGCGCTCGGCGCAAGCTCGCGCAATTTGATGCCCGCATAGGCCCCAACGCCGGTATAGCGAAAAACGAGCGCTGTTAACCCGGCGCTCAAAATAACCGTGAGCAAAACGATCGCAAGCGTTTTCCGCAAAAATGTGTTTTTCATTGTCCCGCCTCGAATTTGTAGCCAACGCCATATACGGTTTTGATGGACCAGGCGATGCCCTCCTGCGGGAGTTTCTGGCGGATACGCTTAATCTGTGTATCCACGGCACGTGTATCGCCGAAATAATCATATCCCCAAACTTGGGACAGTATCTGCTCCCGCTCGTAGACGCGGCCGGGATGTGATGCAAGAAGCTGAAAAATCTCCACCTCTTTTGGGGTGAACGGGATTTTTTCTCCGTTTATGCGCACGTCATAATTGTTGATGTTAATCTCAAGGTTGTCGAAGCGCAGCACCTTCTGCGGCTCCTCCTTTGCGCTGGTAAAGCGCCGGAGTACAGCCTTAACGCGCGCTACGACTTCCCGCGCGCTGAAGGGCTTTACAATATAATCATCCGCACCGAGTTCAAGGCCTAAAATGCGGTCGATCTCCTCCCCTTTTGCGGTGAGCATGATAATTGGCACACGGCTTTCCGCGCGGATTTGGCGGCAGACTTCAATGCCGGATACTTTGGGCATCATCAGATCCAGTAAAATCAAATCCGGCTTTGCAGAATTGGCAAGCGTGAGCGCTTCTGCGCCATCCATCGCAGAGATATGTTCAAACCCCTCGCTTTCCAAATAAACGCCGAGCGTTTCATGAATGATGGGCTGGTCATCGCAAATCAAAATCTTTTGTGCCATACAAATGCCTTCTTTCTAAAAAGGTATGGTTTGATTATAGTATGCGGCATGCCACAGCGCAAGGCAACGCACTGTTTTGTCATAATTGTACCAAATTCCGCCTCTTTTTAAAACCGGATACCGTTTTTGCAGGCATTATGGTATAATTGCCGCATGAGACTGCATGTGTGTACAAAACGCGCGTTTAGCGTTGTATTCATTTTTATTTTTTTGTTTGCCTGTACAGGGTGCGATGGCCTATATGTGAACGCCGACCACACTTCTGCCCTGCGCATCAACGAAGTTGTATCGTCCAACACGCGCTCCCTTGTAGATGAAGCGCTGGGTACTCCGGATTGGATCGAGTTGTATAATGCCTCTGCTTCTCCCATTGATCTTACAGGCTATGGTCTTACGGATAATCCAAAGGCTCCGCACAAATGGACGTTTCCAAGCGTGACGATTCCGGCAGGCGGCTACCTTATTGTTTATGCTACAAAGGCGGATGGAGCGCTTTGCACCGGCTTTGGCCTTTCCCGTGGAGGAGATTCCCTCTGTCTTTCCGATAAGTATTATACTCTGTTAGATTATGTCGAAATCCCTGCACTTGAAAGCGACATATCCTTTGCCCGTGGGAAAGACGGTGCTTTTGGCTATTGTGCTGCTCCTACACCCGGTTCGGAAAATGTTGCGGAGATCGTGTTGGATCCAGCTCTGCTCACATTTGACAGCGGCAGCGGCAGGCTCACCCTCTCGGAGGTAGTGCCGCACAACGCGTCCTGTGCGGATGCTTATGGGCAGTACCCCGCATGGGCAGAAGTTCAAAACAGTTCAGATGCGCCAATTTTGCTCTCCGAGTATTACCTGACTGATGATGCGGAAGATGCGTTTAAGTGGCACCTGCCGGATTCCATTTTACAGCCGGGCGAATTTCTCGTTATATTCTTTTCAGGCCGGGATGAAACTGCCGGAGAATTCCATGCTTCCTTTAAGTTGGGCAGCGATGATTCTACCCTTTTTCTTTTCAGCAAAAATGGGGCGCAGATTGGGGCCATTTCTTGGGCGAACGACCTTCCGGATGATATTGCGGCCTTGCCCGATGGGCTTTATACCGCATACCCCACC
>OIZQ01000079.1_pt1 | contig 68363 bp, 58 predicted proteins | sample 1588491 | NCBI WGS metagenome assembly OIZQ01 (sample SAMN03283262) | human gut metagenome | biome: human-associated habitat; material: feces | host: Homo sapiens | place: USA | collected 2013
GGCCATACGGGCGGCGATCACGCCGGCCACGGCCTCGCCCGTGACATTCGCCCCGTCCGCCCGGGCATCGACGGCGCAGCCGTCCACCACGAGCGCCTGAGAAGCGTGGATCGCGCACTGCGAGCCCGATGCCGCCAGGGACCCGGTGCCGCGAAGCGTCAGGTCGCCCCACACTTCCATGCCGCACTGCGTGATGTCCGCATCGGGCGCATGCGACTCGACCACCGAGTTGCGCCCGGAAAGCGTCACGACCAGGTCGCCGTCGGCGCCGATGGCGTCGCCCGCGTAGCCGTCAAGCTCCAGATGGCCGGCATCGGTCCAGGTCCAGCCGGGGCCCGACACGCCCGGCCCGTAGTACGTCGCGCCCGCGATGATGAGGCTCTCCGCGCCCGCGGCATAGGAAGGCCCGCCCAGCAAGACGCATAGGCAGGCCATGGCAGCGATCGCGATGTGATGACGGCTGGTGTGGGACTCGGCGGCAAACATACCCGCTCCGATCTTCGCAGGAGCCAATTGAATGTGCACCAGAAAATGCCCTGGTAGCAGCAGCTATCAGTTTAGCGAGATCGATGCGGGAGCAAAGAGAAATCGCGTGAGGAATATTCGCAATTAGGTGTAAATCGTTTTGCCAGTCGGTGAAAGGAGGAATCGACTTACGAATGCTCGGTAGCGTCGACCTTGCCGATTCCAACTGGTTCGGGCTCGACACGAGCGACTACAGCTTCGTTTACATCGCCTCGTGGAGCACCGGCAAGAAAATCTCCGAGTTGCGTGCATCGCTCAACATTGTTCGCCTGGCGTCACACGGCATCATCGACGGCATCGAGGAACAAACACATGGGACACGAAAACCGGGGGAACGGGAACGTGAAGAGATGGGAAGGACGCTACGACGCGGTACCAGGCACCTGGTACCGCGTCCGCTGAGAGCCGAACCACCGAGAGGGCCGTCGATACAAGCCGATAGAATGCGCAAACTAAGAGACATCGTTCGATTTGTCAGTTCACCGTAGCTGCTTCGTCTATCTTCTTGGAAAGAGCGTACAGCCAATCAGGAACAAGATAAGGCGCTTTTCTGTACTCGAAAATCTTTTCCTGAACTTTCAGGATATTCTCTCTCGAAGATAGCCTGAACGATGACAAAGAACCCGCAAGTGCCCCAACCCTAGTGAAAGCATCACGGTATTCAAAGAATCTCTGAACCATCCACTCTATAATCGAGAATAGGAAAAAGAGGTTGAAGGGATTGATATCCAGGCAGAAAACCAAAACGGTCAGCGCAGCAGCGACAATAACCGCGCCGCAGATCTCGATGCATATACAGCGTTTGAACAAGCGTTTTGTCCATTCGGTATTTTGACGTTGGCATCTGGTGATTGCGTCACCCGGCCTTGCGCCCTCGATGTCTACTGAATACCAGTTATCAAGTCTTAACTTGCCGTCGTCGTCACCATGACGTTCGCGATAGCGCCCAGCCTGAAAAGCGATTCTCCTGTCGTCTCGGCACACGTTCTCGAATTTGATTCCGAAGACATCCGAATCGAAGCGCTGCTGCATGGCAGCAGCTTCGTCGATAAGGTACATGGACCGCTTTGGCAGGCAGTTGCCTGCAACCACGGTCGCAATCCAAACCAGGAAAAGAGCCTCCCAAGGCACGTTCAGAAAGATCTGTGCAACGGTAACCCCTAGCGGCAGCAGAAGGCAAACGCAGGCATTCACCAAGTCCACCAGTTTCGCATCCGTATACGTCTGGCGCTGAGCCGCCAACAGTCGTTTGCTCTCTTTACTGTTTTGAATCTCGCTGATCCTCGCGCCACTATTCAACACGATCACCTAACGCTCCAGAGTTCAGGTAGGGCAGCAACTCCTTGACAAGCAAATGGACCGCCGTGCCCGGATTCGAGTCTGCAGGAGCAAGGCCCCTATTGAGCTTCTCGAGCCTCTCCGCATTCGAGATAGCCATACGCATGCGGCCTTCGAGGATATCAAACATGTCCGTTCGGTTCTTTTCGTACCTGCCGAAACCCTCGGCGCATAGGTGACGCGTGAGGATGGGTTCGTAAGAACCTCTGTCCAACGCGGAATCGACGTAGGCGAAGTGGAGTATGTACCACAGCTCGAAGGCCTCGTTGGTCCACGCTGCGCGGTATACCGTGCCTTTGTCACTTGCGGATGCGCAGCGTTCCTCAACGGCGTTGAAGTCGCGGGAAGGGAAGCTGTCCTTGTCATAGACGACCCAGACCTGCGTGAACCCATCGGGATCAGCAATAGCGATCGCCCCTGCCCTCTCAAACAGCGATACGGTGTTATCGCCCATGCCGCACACCCGCAGCGTCACGTACTCGCCATGATAACCTGCGTTGATTCGCTTCCTGAAACTCTCGAAGTAATAGGGCTCAGTCTTGGTTCCCTCGGTAACGATGAGGTAGCGCTCGGGGCGGATCTTGATTGAGGGAGCTGCGGCGCGCGGCTTCCCCCAGCTCGCCCTCATCCTCTTCGCCGTGCTCTCCTTCTTCTTGACCTCGCTGTGCTTCGGGGGCTTATTGCTCATCGCAACCGCCCCATTCCAACATGCTCCTGAGGTAGGGATCGGCGCCATAACGACCCGCGAGGTATTGCCTGTCGTACGCATTCTGGGTGCGGATGCGCTTTCCGTCGATGTCAGCGATATCGGAAAGCGAGTACAGCGTTGATGGGCCTTCGGGGGTCTTAGCTGCGAACCAGATCTCGTCGCGTCGGAAGACGGAACTGTTGAGGATCGTCATGTCGTGCGACGTGAGCACCAGCTGCGCGCCGTTCTTGTTGATATCCCTGTTCGTGAACAGCATAATGAGATACCGGAGGAGCTTCGGATGAAGTTTCGCGTCAAGCTCGTCGGAAACAACAAGGCAGCCGCTCTCGAGCGCCCTGAGAAACGGAGGAACGAGGTTGAGCAGTTTCCTCGTGCCGTTCGACTCCTCGCCGAGCTCCAGCTCGGTGCCGTCGCTCGACTCATGCGTAAGGTAGATCTCCAGGCCCTCATCGTCTTTCTGGTAACGGATTCCCGTGATGTCAATGTCCATAGCGTTGAGCATACGCACTATCAGCTGTCTCTCTTCGTCGCCCCTCGGCTCCATAAAAAAGTCCTCGAAGGACGATTCAGAGTAGTCGAGGACCTGGCAATCGAGGAACCAGCCGAACGCCTCCTCCACCGCCTCTATATCGTAGTTGATCGCCAAGAACGACAGGTAGGGCATCATCGAGTCGACGTCAGTGTTCACCCCCTTGCGCCTCAGGGAGGAGCCGAGTTCGACGGCGCCGTCAGTGCGCTCGAACAGCGTGGCCTCCGCCCCCCTGCCCGCCTTTCGCCTATGCAGGTACTCCTCGACCACCTCTCCGCCGAGCACCGAGAGGATATAGCGGTATGTGTAATCGCCGACCTGGAAAATTACGCAGAACGTCGTCGCTTCGGACCGGCTCTCCGCCTCGAAAGCGTATGGCCGGCACTCAATATGGGGCGTCTTCGAGAGACGCGCCCTCAGGACGAGATACGGCATGGTGATCAGTCGCTCCAAGCACGTGAGGGCTTGGAGCACGCTGGATTTTCCCCCGCCGTTCGGACCGTAGATCGCCGCAATCGGAAGGAACTTCTTTTTACCCGAACCCGGGATGAGCGTCTCGGCATGCTCGTCAATGGGAGCAGCGGTCATCTGCAGAGTGGTCTCACCCCGGTAGCACTTGAAATTCTCGAATGTGAACTCGATAAGCATTTTAGTTCCTTAAATAATGTATCTGTACAATGTCTATGGTAGGAATCTTACCATTCCTTTGTTCCAATTTCAAATTGTGGTAGATTGAATGTAATAAGAAACATTTGAAGCAAAGATGCCATGCGCGGAACGGAGTAGAGATGAACGAGATCGAAATCAACAATATTCTGTCGAAAGGCGCAAACCTCCTCGACATCACACCCTCGATGTTCGAAGAGGCGACGTCCCATTACAAGGCTGTAGGAGAATTCTTAGGAAACCACGGCATCGATGCGGACATATCGCCATGCGGCTCCATCTTGACAGGAACCGTGGTGAGGCCCTATTCCGAAAACGAGGACGCGTACTTCGACATCGACGTCCTCGTGAATCGTCCGGGCTTTGACAGCGCAAACAACACACCCGGGGAAGTCAGAGACCCCGTCGATGAGACCCTCCTCAAAAGCGACAGGTACGGCAACATGGCGAAAGAATACGACGAGTGCATCACCGTTGAATACGTAGCCAACGGAATCGAGGGAGGGTTCCGACTCGATTTGAACACCTGCATAGACGACAAGACTTGCAAGACGCGCCAAGAGTACGAGGACAGTTCGGTCTCGATGGCGTGGAAGAATCCCGAACGGTGGCACGGAAGCAACCCACGCGGGCTGTGCCAGTGGTTCATCGACAAGAACGAACGCTTCGCCGCCGTGGAAAGAGCCCAAAGGAAGGCCCGAATCCTGAAGGAAAACCGAAGCCTCTACGCATCTATCGAAGATGTACCGGACTCCCTTGACCGCTCGGAGATGCAGAGAGCGGTCCAGGTTCTGAAGCGTTCTCGGGACGAGTTCTACCATCGCTGCGGTAAGTCTGAGAAGGCACCGGCATCCTGCGTAGTCACCGTCATCATCGGAAAGGTATCCGATCACCTGCCCAACAACACAAAGGCGATCGAATTCCTGGAAAGCTTCATCCAATGCGCGAGATCACTCGCAGCAGCACGGAGCCTACCTAATCCGGTTTACGATGAGGATCTGCTCCAAGAATGGGATGACGAGAGTTTCGCGCTCCTTACATTATGGGTAGAGGAAATCGATCGAAGCCTCGGCAACCTGCGCTGCGGAGCGCGGGCGAAGGGCGGCGCTGCAGCCGAAGCCATCTTCGGGAGCAAGATTGGAAAAAGAGCAATGCCCGTTACAGCGGCAGCCGTCGTTCCTAGCGTCGTCACTCCCTTGAAGCCATGGTCGATGTAGCGATGACCAGCCCCGAAAGGGCTATCGAGGAGCTGCTGAAAGTGCGCACTGGATTTAAGCGCGAAGCTGGACAGCAGGGAAAGGTCATCCTCACTGGACCATACTCTCTTGACGCGACCTACAATGGCGTTCGCTTGGCGGAGGATTTCGACCTTCAACTGGTTGTCCCAGGCGACTACCCTGCAAGCCTCCCAACGGTCAGGGAGACATCCGGCGTCATCGATCCCGGGTACGAGCATCTCTACCTTAACGGGACCTTCTGTCTAGGGGTTCGGGGTGAGTTACTCCTGGCCCAACTTGAAAACCCGTCCCTTGTAGCGCTTCTCGATGGGCCGATCCGAAGCTACCTGTACTCTTATCTCTTCCGAAAAAGATACGGAAACTACCCTTTCGGAGACAGAGCTCATGGAGTCCGGGGGATCCTTCGTTACTACGAGGAGCTTTTCGGGGAAGCGGATTTTCCAACGATCATGAAGCTGCTTGGGGCCGTCTGTTTCGAAAACTACCGCGGACACCTCCCCTGCCCGTGCGGATCGGGACTTATCGCTAGAAAATGCCATGGAGAAACCATCCTCAAGCTCAAGAAGAGCGGAGCGACGGAGGCCTTCTCTTCCGACTTTACAACAATCGCGTGTGAGCTGACCTATCTGCAGCAATCGGCTGTAAAAAGGGAGCAAGCACTTCGTCAAACCCTTATAAGCCTCCCTGGAAAGTACCGCGCGTCGAATATTGATTAAACAACCGGATTCCCTGTCCGCCGTCCCGGTGCGCGAGCTATACCATCTTGCATGCGACGAGATAGCGGGCTTTTGCCTGAAGGCATCCGCCTTACTCAAGGAAGCGGAGGCAGATGCCTTGGCCTACCTCAACTTCTCCCATGCGCATCGCAAGCGCCTGTGCACCAACAACGTGCAGGTGCGCGCCAGCCGAAGACTCGAGCGTCGATCCCGCGTGGCGCAGGTGTTCCCATCGAGGAGGTCCCCCATCCGCATGCTCGGGGCCGTGTTTGCCGAGATGGATGAGGGCTGGGCATCGAGGCACAGGTTCACCGAGGATTCGATCGTGAAGGCATATGGGAAGAACGCGGGCGTTCCGGCGGGTTCCTGCACGGGGGGGACGCCAAGGAGCATGCCAAACGCATTATCGAGCTCGTGGTGGAGGATAATCCGACAGGAAGGAAGGCGGCATGATGTTGGGACAGGATGACGATTGGATTCTAGGCGATAGCACCAACAATCGGGACGCTGCCCAACCGATGGTTGCCTTTCGGGAAGTGTCGAGAAAGATGGTGTAAATCGCGATCCGAAGCGAGTCGGCCCGGCGTTCTAGAATCCGGAATACGGTTGAAATCCCATGCCGCCTCGACCCTGCCCACAAGCTCGACGCCGGACTCGAGCATCTTTCCGGCCTCCGCCTCGAGCCGCGCCCAATCGACGGGACCGTCGATTCCCCGGGTGCGTCCGTCGTCGCAGGGCTCGTCCGTCCTCGCCTCCGTGAAGTACTTGGACTCCTGCCATATCTCGTCCTGTCCGCACATGACCGCGCTTGCGAGACGCACCGGCGAGCCCGTGGAGGGAAGCACCGGCACGACGCGCGACCTGTGCTTGTTCTCTCAGTTTGTCCCCTCCTGCGCGTAGTTGGTGCGCAGGCGCTTCCAGTGGGTCGGCAGAAAGTTGTTACCGTCAATGGGAAATCGGTCAATTGGGGCTAGATGGATAAATCAGGCAGGGCCATTGCAGCACTACGTGCCGAAAACTCGGCCAGCGACGAGAAGTTTGTGAAACGTTTTGTGAAGCGTGGCAGGACGAAGCTACCTCTCGGCAAAGGTACCCCAACCGCCGGCAGGAACGTCGACACAGCTTTCGAGGTAACTCTTCATGATGTCTTCCAATGTGGGCACGCGTCCTTCGGCCAATATGCCCAAGGCATCCAGCACATCGAATACGGCGGCTGCGTCATCGACCCCGAGGAGGTCTTCGTTGCACAGGTCCAACCTCGCACCAAGCACAGTATACCCGTGCTGCACAGCGACCCTCGCAAGGGTATCGTCATCGGCAACCAGCGGGTGCCTTTGGATCTCGACAACCAGCCCATACTCTTCGCCGGGCTTTCTGGAATCAAGATCGAACGCGAGCCCGATCTCTTGGACGACGAGCCACGTTTCGGCATATAGCTTCCCTTCCTCGTCCAAGAATAGCCTCGTCATGGCGGGCACGACATCCCCATACCCAAGAAACTTCCCGCAAAGAAGCGTTTTCGACAGGGAAGAAACCTTCGGATAGCGAGACAGCCACGCCCTGCCCTCTCGAGTTTTAAGCAAGGGGCAAACCTCTTCGGGATTTCCAAGCATTTCCGTAAGCATGTAGAACCTGGCACAGAAGGCGGCGGCGGTAATGTTAATCCGAATGCCGGGCGCGTAATGGCTCATCGGAGTCTCGAAGCCGGAGGCCCTTTCATACGCGCCTCTGCACTCGGCACGCATACCAAGCAAGGCGTAGCACAGGCTCATCTCGAGATAGGGATATCCGAGGGACGGTTGCTTGTTGAGCGTAGCGAGGCGCTCTTCGGCAATCGAGAGCTGCATTTTTGCCACCTCGGGTTTGTCGTACAGTGTCAGCCGGGCAAGCTGCCATCGACACTCGAGCGCCGCCATAACCTGCAAGCTTCCCTCAAGGAGGCCTATAGCCTCATCAGTGTACGACACGGCGCGCTCAACGTTCTCTCCCACCATTAAGGCTAGGGCAGCGCGTTCTCGCAGCACTTGGGAGCGCCGCAGAATCGCCTCGGGAGGAAGGCCATCCTCCATCACATCCAAATCATGCTCCGCGTCCCCATCCTTGAAATACCGCATTACGCTCTCAGCCAAAGTATTTAGGGAGCGGTCATCCACCGCCAAGCCCGAAAGCATCGCCCTCAGGTTCATATGGGCATAGTAACGTGCATCGGGGTCGCTCACGCACAAAAACCGATCGCATCCTTCGAAGAAATTGAGCACGGGGGCGGGGTCGAGCCCGTCGGCCCACGCGATTCTTCCCAAGCTCGCCATAGCGACGACGCGCTGTTGCTCGGAAAGGGAGGCATTGCTGAGGGTGCTTTCGACCTCGGCCAAATACAACTTGTTCCTGTCCTCGATGCTTGCCCCTATCTGCCTCATGAAAAGAAGCCGCAGATTGAAGAGCTGCCCAAAATCGTTGGGGCCAATCGGCGCAAGCGCCTTTTCGCATTCCTCAATCAACCCCCACCCTTCTTCAATGCCGCCATCAGGCAAGCCGATTTTCGTTTTATTCAATGTTGCATTCTCAAACAGAAGCAAGAGGAACGACTTATTCCGAACGCCCAGACGCTTGGCTTCACGATACGTCTTCTTGAACTCGTCGTCGGCGACTTTGAACTGACCGTTCACGATATAGCCAACCGCGCGGTTGTGCCAAAGCTGGACTTTGATGAAAGGGTCTGTCTTGTCGGATATCTCGGCCAAGGCGCTTTCGAGTTCCGCTTGCGACCCAGCACGATCGCAAGCGGAGTTCGCGATAATATGGAGGGCGAAATGCCTGAAAGCCGGTTCTAAGTTTTCGTCCTCAAGCATCCTTTTTGCAACGCCGGTGTTTCCCAAGTAGATGTTGCAGAAAATCCTGTCCTTGTCGAGGCAGGCGAGCTGCCTTCTGGACAGTCGATCACGGTCAACCGAGTTCATCAGCCTGAAGGCAGCTACGTAGTCGCAATCGGGAAGAGAGGGATCAGCCTTGCCCACTATGTCATCTAGCCGCTGCGCACACCAAAAATAGTTGGCGGGAAGAGCGAGCAGACACACCGCGAGAAAAACCGATGCCACACCCGTCAACCATAAAAGGCTAAGCCTAACCGATGCAAACAATGCGACGAACGCCAGTGCCACAACAAAGATATCAGCCTTGTAAAACCGCGCCAAAGCCTGCTTACACAACCACAGCAACGCCGGCGCGACGACAATCGAAACCGCCAGGATAGAAAGGGCCGGGTCAGGCCCCGTGATGATATCAATCGCAGCAAGGATATCTTGGAACCCCATAATCCTCCGCTAGACTCGAGTCCAATACTCGTTTGCTATTGTAGCTTGCATTCTATAGTGATCTTCCTTCATGTAGTTTCAAATAGAACACATGTTTTGGAAATTGTTTTTGCAATGACTGGGATATCCGCAACCCGCCGCCAGCATAAAACGCGCATTGTGAGAATTACCTGATCAGCCAGTTTGCAAATACTACCAGCGGACTGCATATGCCAGCTCGATTGCGAGCTACGAGGGCTTCGCGGCGTGCGCATGTTCACCGGCGACAAGGCCGTCGGCATGGTCGGCTCGCTCGCCGAGATGTTCCCTGGGGCCAAGTGCCGGCGCTGTGCAGCGCACTTCATCCGCATACAGTGGTCTACTGCCCCTGCGCCCTGTACATAGCCTCGGTTGTCTCGTGGGCGCCGGCCGCCGTCAGGGTGGCGCCGTGCTCATGGCACGCCGTCCAGACGGGCTCGCCCCCGAAAAGCCGTACGAAGGCGAAAAGTAAGGCGAGAAAATGGCCTTCCTGTTGCACCTGATTGGAATGGGTATGGGGCTGTGCACGCTCGTCGCCTACGCCTGCATCAAGGTAGGGGCTGAAAGCGAAGCGGTTGACGACGCGAGCTGATTAGTGATCGTCAAACTGTTCGGAACCGAACGAAAATAGAGAGGCCCTTTGCAAAAAGGACCTCTCTGCTGATGGCATTCTAGAGAACAGCCCTGGATTGCCCTAAGGCAACAGTAGTGAAATCTTTTCCTTGACCTTACTTGCCATGGCGTAAGACTTAGCAGCTTTGGATGTTCCGCCAAGGGCCAGATAAACATCCATCACCATGTCCGCAACAGTTTGAATAATTTCATCTGAAAGCTTGTCAAGGTCGAGATTCTCTATGTCACCAAATGTCAGGCTATCTTTATTGGACAACATGGAAGCAACGCCCATTATCACGTAAAATCTTATGTCGCTTATTTGGGAACCCTCTAAGTCTCTCTTAATTTGTGGAAACTTCAGGCAAACCTGTTTTCCGAGACTAGCGGCTCTGTAGTAAGCCTCAAGGTTGCCATCCTGCCCAAATATTTTCTTATATTGAACTTCGTCAGACAAAAGTGTCGACGGTCTTGCCCTTGCCTGATCCGGCCTGCCGAGAAGTATCGACATCATGCATTGCGCAAGAAAGGAGAGGGTTACGATCTCTTCTCTCTTCCTCCCCTGGTTTTTGTAATAGTTCTTCCGCCTTTCGTAATACAGTCCATTTCTTTTCATGTAGAGTTCTATCTGGATATGGATTTGGTCAGTAGCGCGAAGCGATGTCTTTTTCACCTGAGTTTGGTTGTTCGTCGCCAGTATCACTCTGTTTCTGGTCTCATCGCTTCCCGGCACAAGGATTTTTACCATCACATTTCTGGAATCTTCGGCGTCTTCTGTGCGAGACTCCATAAATTTATATATTTCATACGACGTTTGAAGTCCATTAACGATGCGAGGCTCTTCCATTTTCACTTCTGCTCCTGCTATTTGGTAGGCTTCAGAAGCCAGTATCGTTACCCCGTTGTTGAGCCACCAGAAATCGTCTTCGCTAGGATGCTCCAACGTTTCCCTGATTCCTTTGTTGACTGAAACATTTCCCTCGTAATCTCTGACGTTCGCCTCAAAAAGATAGCTACGGAGCTGTCCTTGGTCGTCAGTGAGGAAGCGGTAGTAATCCGACAAAGACACCAGGCCAAAGACATCCGTTCTCTGAGGAACTGATGCATAGGACCCCGAAAAACGCATAACAAGCCCACTCTCTGCGGGAGGCGACCAGATGCGCATCAATTCGTCTGCTCCAACTAAAACACACGAAGAACTAAATCGGCTTCGCCGACGATTTCGTCAATGGCAGCGGGAAGCTGCTCTTTCTGAATCTTAACGCCGTCCGATGGTGAATCCGCATTCGCGATGTACACGAACTTCATTCGGATTTCGTTTCCGGCCATCGCCGCCGCTTGAATCGCATCTCTTATTCTTCCAAAAGTATCGATAACGCGATCAGAATATTTATCGTCGAAATCATTTAAGTTTTTATCGAATGTCAGAAGGTCATTGCAGGTGTCCTTCCACTTCAAGAACGCGTCTTCTTTGAATGATTTTGAAACCTTAGTCTGAAGAATAACAATTTCAACCCTTGATCCACGATTGATGTAGTTTTGAATCTGGACATCCTCACTCAAGAAATAATTGTTGGCGAAGATGTAAATAGCATCGCAGCCCCCGTCTCGCGACCCTCCAATGAGCCCTTCCGCTATCTCATCGTCGTCAAGGTCGTATGGAGCCATGTATCGAGAAGAAGCCAACAGTTCAAAGTAGTCCCCTTTAGAACTATATTCAGTCTGCTTAGAGAATTCGTCCGAAATGAATCCGTCTATCAGAATCTGGCTGTTGGTTGGCATTCTTCCTCCTAAAGATGAATAAGCTAATGAAATGATACGACTTTTATGATTTTAGTGTAAGCACCAAAACAACCGCGTCTTAACAGCCTGATAAGCTTTGGGCAAAATCGTCGCAACACTTTATTCAGCATGGGCTGCGGTGACGCAGGCAAACATAGAACGCAGGAACATGTGGGCAGATCGTGAGTAACCGTCTTTCTCCGTACCGCCCGCTACAGGCGGTACGGAGAAAGACGGTTACTCGATAGGTATCTATCGGAATGCGACGCTGCTATATCACTGCATAAACTGGTCGACTTTGGGAACGGTTACGCTTTCAATAGCGGCACTTATTCAGATGACGGCAACTATAAAGTTCAGACAATCATGAACGTGCGGGACGGCAACGTTGACTGTTCTGACGCCAATCGTATCGTGAACATTCCTGGCCGCATAAAATCGTATTGCAGACTCATGCTAGGAGATATCGTGCTTTCGCTCATGGGCAGTGTTGGTAGGGTCGGAATTGTTGCGGAACCTGACTGTTTACTTAATCATCGAGTTGCCGTGCTCGTTTCTGTCAGGAAAGACACGCTGACAGGATTTTTTTCTGGTTCTGGCAAACTGCCTTTAAGGAACATATGATTGGCATTGCACAGGGAACTGCCCAGTCTAACCTGAGCGCCTTGAAAAACTACAGTTGGAGATACCCCATAATTCCGGTGCCATTTCGGCACTTTGCGAGAACTTGATGCCTCTGTTCGATACCATTCTCGACAACAGGATTGAAATGCAAGCACTTTCCTCGCTTAGAGACGCTCTCCTGTCGATGCTAATGAGCGGGGAAAATCGCGATTGACGAGGTTGTACAATTTGAACATGGACAATAAGGGAACAACGACAAGTTACGAAGGCGTGCTGCCCTCCCATATGCCATTCGATATCTGGGAGGTATACGCCCGTCTCGTGCTTCAATTCCTTGATGAAGCAACGTATAGAAACCTGTCGCATAGGGACAAACCCGACCTTTGGGATGAACTCCATGACCTGGGAGTCGAGGTAACCCAAGCAATATCTCAAGAAACCCAGGAGGCGGACGCTTTGTATGCGAAGCTCCGCGAAACGGATGACGCAAAGCTTAAGGAACGGCTGACGGAACGAATCGAGCAGGTTGGTGCTGAGGTGTTTGATTGGGGCCTCTTCGGTCCCAGCGGCAAAGATTCTTTAGGCCTGATTATAGAAGCTTACAAGGAAAAACTTGGTAAGCTAAACGGCGGCGGGTATAGGCCATTTGCGCACAATCACCTATTCATAAGGTCGGATGTGCTGGCCGATACGGTAATGCTCGAAGAGGCGCTTGCTGCCTTTCTTTCATTGAGTGTATATTCGGTCTCTTTCGAGCGCGTCATTGTCACGGTGCCAGGGCATAACTACGATTTCGATCTTGTATCTCAAATGTATAAAGCCATATCGTTCGGAAGTGATGATCAATTTAGGATCGCTGAACAAGCGAGGGCGCTTGTCTTAGGCGCGGAGATGAGTTAAGCCACCAAATAATCATTTACCGGGACGTAGGCCTACGCTTCAGAATTGTTTCCATCGAACCAGGAGGAAAGGAGCCCCCGATGGAAGCGCTGATCAATATGGTCCCAGCTCAGATGCAGCCGGTTCTAGACTATCTGCAGCTAAAGCAATTAAAAGCAGTGCTCGAAATCACTCTGCAAAGCCATGCCGAAAGCAGCGTGCCCAGCCGCTGTGACACTACGTCAAATTACTGGCTGGGATTCAACAGCTATCTAACGTTAAATCTCTGGTTTGGATCGGTGGCCAAATCGCTCTAAACCAGAGATTTAACAACTTCCAACCAGATTTTTTCATACTCCATAAAACTCCGCTAACCGAAAACGGTCGAAGTTACATTCAAACCATTTGGAGCAATTTGGATGTGTTCCGCTCTGTGTGCTGAAAACAATCTCGTATTCGGCAACGAGGAACGTTTCTGCCAGTTTTGGAACGCGATGTCCAGATGGATCTGCAAGCGGAATATAAAACAAGCGGCGCTACTATTAGTAGCGCCGCTTGCATCATCAAAGAAGAATCGCTATCGATCGTCTCCGGGGTTTTTCGTTCAAAATTAGAGCATGTCGATTACGGCTCATCGAAGTCCATCCACTCTACAGGCTGCATTAGACCGTAATAATCGACGGGCGTTTTGAATCGAATCCTGCCCAAATGACCGTCGCTCTTCCGCACCCAACTGCGTCCGTAGCGATCGGTGAAAGCCACCTCGCAGCCGAGGGCCTTATGCATCGAACAATCGAGATGCCCGACGCACCTCACGGTTTTGCCCGGAGCAACGGACGAGAGTAGAACTCTGCTGTTGCATCCCTCGACGTCCCTCCCGTCTTGAGGCCCGGCGCCTTGGACAAGTACGGCAGTGAGGATAACTTGGTAAACGATGTCGTTGCTATTGTTCATCACTTCTAGGCCGACCTGTGTCCCGAAATCAATCCTAATCCTGCCAATCGTGGTCGTCTCCCTCTCAGGCATCCTGACCACACGGGCACAGATGGCTGATGCCTGGCTCCGCGCGGCCGTCCGGCGGCCCCGTATCAGCGAGACAATCCACTGGACGAGAGTGAGCGCCAGAGCTAGGAGAGCAACAACCGTGCCGAAATCGATTTGACCGTTGAAACTAATTACAACGCCATCCGGAATCATTTGATCATCCCGTCCACCATCGCCGCCGCCTCAAGGAGAGGCTTCCAGTCGTCGGGCCCCACCTGGCGAACGGCTCGCTGCTTCCGTCGCACATCTCGCATTCTGACCGCAGGCATCTCGTGAAGCCCGGGGTAAATGAGCACGCGATAGAGCTCGTAAAACCCTATTTCAGACATATCATCGTCGGAGCGCACGATGACAGCTGGAAGGCGGGGAAGCCCAAGCCCAGAGCAAAGATCCTGAATTCGACCGAGAACCACGCGCAAATCTGGGACCCCCGCTTCGACCGCAAAGCCCTCGGCGAGCTCGTCGTGGACAAAGGGAAGTCTCTCGACTTTCGCCAAGCGAAGAGTCTCGCGGGCCACGTTCCCAAAGGTCAGTTTGAAGGGCGCACCGACAAAAGAGGTATCATCCTCCGCTGTACGAATCCCCTCGATGTTGTCACGCGCGAGCGTCATTCGCATCAACCCCTCCCGGCCAATCTCTCAAGATGGAGAAGCAATCTTCTCAAACCGCACAATTCAGAGCTTGCGATGGTTCTCAGCAAACCAGTTATCCAAGGTTTCCACACGATGCCTTAAGCGCTTCTCATACAGATTTGCGGGTACCCCGAGCAGATCAAGAAGAATAGCCCTGTACATCAATGAGAGCTTTTTGAGATAGAAAGCACTTTCGAGGCCATTGAGATATTCATCCTTGGGCTGATTGGCCTTAATATGCATAATCCTGACTCGACTGCACTTCAGCTTAGATAAGAACGCATCATAGGCTTTCTTTCCCATCTGCATTTCATAAGCAAAAGCTACCTTACCAAATTCCCCAATGACTGCATCGAGGCACTCTTTTAATGTAGGCTTATTCTTTGCGGCCAAATCAGGGAACAGTCCCCTTTCTTTGTTGCACATCTCAATCAAAGGCTCAGCGAGCTCGATGAGAAAAGCGCATCGAATGTCAATCGGCATCCCAGACCTCGACATAGCATACAGGTACATCTGATTTGTAATGTCGAGCTGCTCCACCAAGTAAAGCCATTTCCCAACCAAGTCGTCAGTCAAAACATCGCAATAGTCAACGAGTTTGTCGTTGGGAATATTCGACGAACGTAAGTCGGAATCGAAATAGCTTAATCGCCGAGCTAGAACCTGTCTGACCTCCGCCTCGCCGTCATCGCCATCCGGCGAGCCGTCGAACTCTGCCCTGACCAATGGAACAAAAGCCGCATCGAACAGCATCAGAAGTCTTTCAATTATAAACAACGGCGTTTGAATGTTCGTCCACGGCATCGGTTCGGCAGCAACAGTGGTTATCTCCCTGGTTCGACATTGCTTGACGACAACATCGTATGCAATGTCCCCGCATCTCATGTTGACGCAGATCTCATGCGGTCCGCCCAGAGCGAGACCGTCTTGCTCATAATACGCGGAAAGCGTTTTAAATCTGGGAATATGCTCTCCCATTGCCCCTCCTGCAAGCAATACCTTTGCACCGTTTATATCGAGCAGGAAACCCAAGAAGCAGTGGTGCGCTGAATATTAGTGCAAACCATCCTAACGAATGGTGGCCGAAGGCCATCCTGTCGGGCAGCAAATTCGGTCCGGATTGCCCGAATCGCCGCCTAAAACGCCTGCATCTTACCACCGCTACGCCGCCTTCGCGGGCAACACGACGAATTCCAGGAGCACCGACCTTTCGGCGCGAACGGCCTCCACGGGGTTGATCGGCGGCTCGGCCGCCGCCTCGCCATCCGTCTCGTCCAGGAGTCCCATAGTGGCGATGGCACACCTGCAGGACCAGTCCCCCTCCAATCTGCAAGCCAAGTTTTTGAAAAAGACCCTATTTTGCACTTTGACACGCCGAGGTCGCCGCAGGAGAGTTGGGATAGATAAAAGGCCTGGCCTCGACTCATTCGAACCGAGGTCAGGCCAATTTTTGCCTATTTACAAAGTCCTGCTCATATTAAAGCAACTGGAGTTGAAAAAGGATAGCTTCATCCGATAGCGTACAGGTATGACCATGCCGGCTTCGACACCGTGCGTGGGAAGTCTTTACTGAAGCGCTTTTTTGACCGCCGGATAATCCCAGTAGTATTTACCGTCCCTATAATACATCATGGCGACATGGTTTCCGTGGTACCTAACAGCCTCAGGACACTTCGACCTGTCGACCCGCGTGTTGTTATACAGCACCACGATATCGATATCGGCCTCCATGGCCTTATCGCACTCGTACTTGATGTAGCTGCGATAATCAACGCTATGCATGCGGGTACAGCTAGAAGTCCACGCGTTATAGCTTCCGCAATACCGACAGCTTCCCTTAGTCACGGTGTCCGTCGAATCCCCCACGATAAGCACGAAACGTTTGGAATGATCCATTCTCTCTTTCAGCGAGCTCTTTATGCTGCAGGGCAGGCTGGAATCGCGCGACTGCTGTAAATTGTGGGCATCCGTAAATGAAAGCCCCCAATAGTCGCTGTCGTTCCATTTGTGCAGCTGGTCCACAGCATCACGGTCGCCATCCCAGTCAGCAGCGATGTAGGTCCTCGTCCTATAAACCATCTTTCTCTCCAATCCTATTTTCCCAAGCCTCAATATATCCGTTGACTTCGTATAGCCTCATTCGTGCAGCGGTCTTCTCCGTCAAGACGACCACGACGCCTTCTTTGAAATGTCGCTTCGAAGCCCTCAGGGTACAAAGCATGCAGTGAAGAAGGTCGTCCTCCGAGGGCTTCCCGCCGTCGAACCTGGTTATCCCCGACCCCAGCAGCGGAAGAACGACAGGTCTGCCGGCATACATCCTATCTAGCTCATCCCACATGTTGAGCAGGCATTCCTCATATTCGCCACGGCGAAGGCGTGCTCGGTTTAGTTTGTCCATATGCGTGAAGGCGAGCAGTGCGTACTCGTTGTAGTCCTTGATGGTGCCGAGAGGATAGCGAATCCTACCATCCCCAGCTTTGCAAGGCTCCAACAAGCTCGGCCCCAATTTTTCGACTGTACGCTTGAGGGTATTCCAATCAGCGTACCTCTTGATAAAAATGCCGTTGAGAGAATTCCTTGAAATAACCTTGTCATCGACCTGGATGTCGAAATACTCATCGAACGGGATGACCTTCACTCCGTCCGTAGCAAAAAGGTCGCCAACCACGATGTCGATGTCCATACCGTTAATCGCCAAATGGACCCCGCTCCTGCTGCGACGATATGTGACGACCGCCGCAAGAATGGCTATCAGAATAAAAAGAACAACGAAAACGAAGAGTCTAAACAGACACCCCGAACCCTTCGGCAGCAGATCAATGAGAGACACGCCCACAACCGCCATAATCGTCGAAATTGCACCGATGATTGCCATCGACCATTTGGCGGACTTTTTCACAAGCGACCAAGTAGCTATATAAGCAATTTGTTTTAGCAAACCACATCTTCCATGAAAGCACTTAAATATAGAACGTATGATAGCCGTTTCTCGCGCAGCTAGTTGAGGCTTTTAGCTCTCGCAGCCAATTCATTATCATACATTTGCATTCGCATCTCTGGTCACGAACTCATACGCCCCACACACGCTGCTCTACCGCCCAGGACACCCCCACGGTCCTCGCCAATGCAAACCAAGGTCAAGAGCCATCGCCGCCTCGTTTATCAATATAGCAGCTTACAATCGTAACGAACGCTTGTGCGATTATACTAGCAATGAAATGAGCACCTCCTCCAGCAACACCAAGGAAAAGAGAGCACACATGAAACGATTAGACGAAGAGCCCACATGCGAGATCGCCAGGGAATCACTAAAACACGACCAACTCGGTCGCCGCGAAATTGTCGCCCAATTTATCCATCTACTTTACAGCGTGAAGGGGCATATTCTATTTTCATAGACGCCCCTTGGGGAACAGGCAAAACCTTCTTCGTCAAACAAATCATCGAAACCTTGCGCTTCGGAAACCCGCACATCGACGCAAATGCCCCATCGGACACATCGATCTTCGACAGCAATCTCATGACCAAGATGAGTGAAGATCCTTTTCTGCCAATATACTTCAATGCCTGGGAAAACGACCATTTCAACGACCCGATTGCCCCACTATTGGCAGCCATAGCAACCATGGCCGACAAGAAAAAGGTCAATCAGGAGAGAAGCGTTTCCGATATCGCAGCAGGGGCAATAGACTGCGCTTTGTCTTTAACGGGGCTGAATGCAGGAAAGCTCCTCGAGGCAATTAGCGGTAACGATTTCCTTAACGCGTTCAGAAAGAGGCAGGAGCTGAGGGCGAAAACCGAGGAACTCGTGTCAGCGCTTCTGCCGGAAGTCACCAAAAGGGCCGTGCTCTTCATAGACGAGCTCGACAGGTGTCGGCCGGAATTCGCTATGCAGCTACTCGAGCAAACAAAGTCTCTTTTCCTTCAGGATAACATCGTGGTCGTTTATTCAACGGACAGAACGCAACTTGCCTACTCACTCCAAGGAGTCTATGGCCAGAATTACGACTGCCGGCGATACCTTCAACGCTTCTACGACTACCGATTCGATTTGCCCCGAATCAATCCAAATACGTACCTCGAAGCGAAACAGGCCAACATCCATAGCGGATACTTTTTCACGGAAATATGCCAACGGTTTATTGAGCAAAACAACGGAAGCCTTCGCGATTTCAACCGGTTCATCGACAAGCTCAACCAAGGTGTCATCTACATACTGACCGCCTTCGACAGGGAAGGAGACTGGTCAATCTCGTTCTCAAAGAATGCACTTTTGCCGACCTTCCTAACAATGGCGGAATATGAGCCCGAACAATGGGAGCTGGTCAAAACCGGAAAACGCTTCGACCATGTATTTGAGTTCGCAAAAGAGAACGATAAATTCATGGAGTATCTAGACCGCATCATACTGGGAGAGTGCAAATACTTCGAGAAAGGCGGTGAGCCAACTGATGACATTCGAAATAGATACATCGAAGACTTATGCGCGGAAATCTTCCTCAACAGCGATGATGACCCGAGGCTCAAACGAAGCAGAGAGATGCTTAGTATATGTGGCTCGCTCGACAAGAAGACGCTACGAACTTTGATATTTCCCAAGAACGTTATCGGGAAATAGGCGATTAGAAGTGCTTCGCACGAATTATCTGAATTCCGACGCGTATCTCCGGGGCCTCTTTGATTTGCATATGAGGTCAGCCACCATGTGCTCGATGATGCGCTTGGCGTGCTCCTTAGCGTTCCTCGTGCAGGAAGCCGAGGGAGCGGCCGCGTTCTTCCCGTATGCCTTCGCGATCGAATCCTCGGGATCGACCATCCGATAGGAAGGAAGGCAGCATGATATTGGAGTAGAATGACGATTAGATTCTAGGCGATTACACCAACAATCGGGACACCACCGCAAGGCGCCCGCGGTCATGAAAAATGGCGTCGCAACGAACGAATGGCATGCACAGCGCCTCCATGGCCTGCCCTAAACAAGAGAGGCCCCAGCCACCGCGTGGTGGCTGGGGCCTCTTATCGCCCTAAGGAAGTTCGCTAGTCGCGCTTGAAAAGGTCGCGGGTATACACCTTGTCCGCCACGTCCGCGAGCTCGTCGCTCCAGCGGTTGGCGACGATCACGTTGCAGCCGGCCTTGAAGGCCTCCAAGTCGTGCGTGACCTCGGAGCCGAAGAACTCCGGCGCGTCCAGCGTGGGCTCGTAGACCACCACGGGCACGCCCTTGGCCTTCACGCACTTCATGACGCCCTGGATGGAGCTCGCGCGGAAGTTGTAGGAGTTGGACTTCATCGTCGGGCGGCACACGCCCACGACCGGCTTCGGCTTGCCCTCGTAGACGCGGTCCTACACCATCTGCAGCACCTCGTCCGCGACGAAGTTCTTGCAGGTGCGGTTCTACTGGACTTTATCCCGAACCGGCTCTCCTGTTAGAGAAGATACCCTAGTCATCTTCGTAGTTGCTACTTCTAGAAAGGAATTTGGAGTTGCACCAGCATGTATCTTGTATTTCTTCCCGGACACGTCGAGGGCATAAAAAGACAGGGGCGCATCAAGGTCGAAAATGCCTAGTTCTTTACGCTCTTTTTGAATCGCCTGAAGCCTTAGAAAACTAATGGTGAAGCACCCAACTTCGCCTGGCTCAAGTTTCATTACATCGCTTAAAGGATGCAGTGTCCAATACTTTGGTTTCCTTAGATTGGGGATGCCTCTGCCCGGCATCCCGCATTCACGAATACGCATTTTTGATTCGAGCCAAGCTTTAGCCCCATGAGCGCTTTTATTAAACCTTGCCCCTTCGAGAACATGCGTGATATAAACTGGCTGGTTGCCGTCACATATAAATTCAATGTTGAAACAATTTGAATGATGCTCGAGCAAATCAAAATGATCGTCTTCGAAAAATATTCCTCGTGCATAAACACTCATCTTATGTTCACTGCGGCCCATTGCTAATGCGACGAACGCTGCGAAGAACGTTGCCGCTGCGCATAGTAACGATCCTACTGCAGATACAATCTGCCAGTCCATTAGGTCTCCTTTCGCTGCTGCATACGATTTTCCAAATCTTGAATCACCAATTTAAAGATGTGGTCAATGAAGTCAGCGATCAGCTGTGTTTCTCTAATGCCTACAAGCTATTGTAGTTACGTTGCAATTCAGTAGCGTAGTCGCCAAATAGCGCATAGGCGTTTTGGATTCTTAGCCGGTGCCGATCAATAATAGCAAGCTCATTGGACAAATCGATCGGAGGAGTATAGGCTTGGACAGAAACGGCATCGCCAACTGAATAGCCCTGGTTGACGCCAGAAACCAACGTGGGAGCAAGGTCATGAGCCGAATGGCCATGGAGCTCTCTAAAATGCTTGGCATCTGGATGCTCAAATAAGTCCTCATTAATAATGGCGATGAGTTGGTTTCCAAGAGCAGTATAGGAACAACTATTTTGCAGCTTTTTAAACCAGTTGTGCCGGGGCACTCCATCTTTGACGGTATTAATCAGCACTAAAGAATAATCGCCCTTAGAGATAGTCGCTAGCTTAACGCACGCGCGGACGAGCTGGTCCTTAAAGACATTTGGGATATCTGACAAGAATCTAAAGACGGGATAGATGTAATCCATAATGAGGGTGTTTCTGACGACTTCAGAGTCAATGTCTGTGACGATAGTGCTCCAGACAGAAAGAGATTTTTCGTAGCGAATCATCTCGCGAACTGAATCAAATAAAGCAACGTTATAGGCATTAAAGGTATCGGTAAATGGGTCGCCAAAGAAGCTTTTCATGTCACGATGAGCCGGAATGTGAGAGTTCTCAAGCTTGGTAGAATAATAAAGCGCCGGATGTCTTGAGAGAGCTGAAGCGATCTGGGCAGATAGAGAGTCGGACTCAACAGGTATATTCACGCTTGGGTCTGCAGTCATAATTAGACCTCCGACAATGGTTAGCAATTAAATTGTTCGGCATGCAGAACAGTCATGATGCGTGCCTATATTGGACAAGATTCGCCCTTATGGAGTCAACGTAATTCAATATATGAAATGGATATATGTAATCTGAACTCAAAAGACACAGTTTCCAGCAATGCCTTTCACCACAGAAAAGAGATTCTTGACAAAAGATATAGGGAAAGAGAATTACCCAGCAAGAGTAAAGAGTTTCTTTACTAGAAATGCGACTTTTCTAGTATTTAAAATTGCCTTGAAAAGAACGTCTAGATCATCGTCACTCTCGACAGCAAGCGTATAAATCGAATCCGAATCGTTTACAGAAAAACGTTGCTTTATGGAAGAATCGAGCTCATTAAAAACACCTTCATCTAAAGCGATGTTTAGAGGATAGAGAGCGCCAAGCTCAAACTCAAGTAAACGAAACCTGTAAGATTCCGACCGGATTTCAAAAGCATAGGAACCATCTGAATATAGGTCATTCGCATCTTTAAGTCTGGGCTTAATCACAGAGCCAACTTCAGAGTAATTCACAACAGTTTGAAGCGCCATGGCCATATTGGCCAACCTGTCATTATCGCGATCAAGGTTAATCCTTCTATCCAGAATAGCCGTGACTTTTCCGTTACTGGCTTGAGCCAATTGATTCGATTGAGAGTTGAAATACTCAATCACATTATCGGTAGACTTGTCAGATTTGTTCTCGAAAAGCTTATCCCAGTAGTTTTCTTTAGTGTGCATGCGAGCCGTCCTTAATTTTAATGGATAACTTTACCGATAAAGGAAGATGGTCGCTAATCTGCTTATCGGGAGCAACCTTAGAAATGAGACCGGTATCAGAAATGGTCCTGAGATGGCTAACACACTTAATAGCATCAGCTAGGCCGGGTGTAACCAAGACCTGATCAAGACAATGCCAATAAGTCTCTAGATCTAAATTAGTACAGTAAAATGAACCGTATTGCGGGCCATCTTCGGAATAGTTGCAAAGCATTGGACTATACAAATACTCGTACCTGCGGCGTTGCCAAGTGCGATACTTTTTGCGCGATATAACCTCTTTAAAATATACGGCATTAAAAAGGTTGGGCGTTCGCAATATTTCATCGTATGGCTCAACATTGAAATCACCAATGATAATTGCTTCCGCACCTGATAGATTAGCCCTTTCTTGCCTAACATCTTTGAGCAAATCTTGAGCCGTAACACGACGGGCAACGTCATGTGGGTGAGAATGTTTATCTTGAAGATGGATTCCAGCAAGAACATACTGTTTGCCAAAATGGGAAAGCGAATACACAACATATCGAGTTTGCTCTTGAATATTAATCAGTTCGATTGAGCTTTTAATTACCGCGAGAATCTTTGCGTCATCGAACATCGTGGGCAAGATGCGATAGTCATCAGGAAGAATAGCAGAAAGGGCAACCGTATCCAGCTGTCCCCATTCTGCAAATAAAGCTATATCCGCGTTGGTATATTCGATACATTCGCGAATCAGCTCAGGATTATTATTAAGACCTAAATTCCAAAAAAGCAGGTTGAAATCTATATCTTCCAACGGAGACCCCTGCATTCATTAGACATTATTAAAGCAAGGAAATGTGTGAATGAGTGCTATCCGTTCTTCCTCCACACCATCTTATCCACGACGCCCGTGTAGCTCTGGATGATCTTGACCACCTTGGTGGACACGGTCTCGTCGGCATAGTCGGGCACAGGGGCCTCGGGCAGTGATCCCTCGGTGTCGAGTTCGACGGCGGTGTGGACTGCCTGCAACAGCCCCTTCTCGGAGATGCCGGCAAGCGTGAAGCACGCCTTGTCCAGTGCCTCAGGGCGCTCGGTGGAGGTGCGGATGCACACTGCCGGGAACGGGTGGCCGATAGAGGCGAAGAAGCTGGACTCCTCGGGCAGCGTACCGGAGTCGGTCACCACGGCGAAGGCGTTCATCTGCAGGCAGTTGTAGTCGTGGAAGCCCATGGGCTCGTGCATGCGCACGCGCGGGTCCAGCTTGAAGCCGGTGGCCTCCAGGCGCTTGCGGGAGCGCGGGTGGCAGGAGTACAGAATCGGCATGTCGTATTTCTCGGCCAGGGCGTTGATCGCGGTGAACAGGCTCGTGAAGTTCGCCTCAGTGTCGATGTTCTCCTCGCGGTGCGCCGACAGCAGCATGTAGCGCTTGGGCTCCAGGCCGAGCTCGGAGAGTACGTCGGAGGCCTCGATCTTCTCCAGGTTGGCGCGCAGGACCTCCGCCATGGGCGAGCCGGTGACGTAGGTGCGCTCGGGGGCGCAGCCGGTGTCCTTGAGGTAGCGGCGCGCGTGCTCGGAGTAGGCCAGGTTGACGTCGGAGATGACGTCAACGATGCGGCGGTTGGTCTCCTCGGGCAGGCACTCGTCCTTGCAGCGGTTACCCGCCTCCATGTGGAAGATGGGGATGTGTAAGCGCTTGGCCGCGATGGCGGACAGGCAGCTGTTGGTGTCACCTAGAATCAGCAATGCGTCTGTCTCCACCTGAACCATGAGCCTGTAGCTTGCAGCGATGATGTTGCCGACGGTCTCGCCCAGGTCGGCGCCCACGGCGTCCAGGTAGACGTCCGGGTCGTCCAGCGACAGGTCGCGAAAGAAGATGCCGTTGAGCGTGTAGTCGTAGTTCTGCCCGGTGTGCGCCAGCAGGCAGTCGAAGTGGCGGCGGCACTTCTTGATGACCTCGGACAGGCGGATGACCTCGGGGCGCGTGCCCACGATGATCAGCAGTTTCAGGCGACCATCGTTTTTGAATCGAACCATCTTATCTTCTACCATATTAGTCATTTAAAATCCTTCTTAATCGCTTGCCTGAGTGAGAGGTCCGGCGGAAAGTTAAACAGTCGATTTGCAGCCAGCTTAACAAGTGCACCGATGTAATCCTTGATGGGGTACAGCAACTTCCGCTCGATTAGCCGCTCATATGTCTTATCGAGTTCAACAGCCTCAGGATGTCTGAGCGGAAATGGGAGTTCGTAACCTTCCATTGAACAAAACCGGTTCGTCATGTCTAGCGAGAGGTCGTTGCCGCCGTGCTCCGAGCAGTCGTCAACACCAATGTTCTCTATAAGGTTCACTGACGGGGCGACGCCATAAAACCCGCCAGCCCTGAGAGTCCATGCCATATGATAATCCCAAGAATAGTAGCGGCCGGTGCGGCTCTTGTGCGCTTTTTCGTACTCCACGTTGAATAGCTGCTGAAGGTAGAGTCGCCGCACCGAATATGTGTTGCGAGCGTGCCTCTTGTCCTTTGGAGTCGTCTTGTTAAGCTCGAAGTCGTAGGAAGAGAGGAACTTGTCTCCCCACGATGCCCATCCGCAAGGCATAAGCTGTCTCGTAAAAACGTATGAAGCATTCTGCGGCGCTTTGTATTGCGATAGATAATTAGTTCCGCAGATCCAAAGGATCTTATCATTGTCACGATATCGCGCTAGCATTTCTGCACAGAAGGGAAAGAAAGAGGCTGAAGGTAAATTGTCGTCCTCCAAGAAAATGGCAACTGGCTCCCGCTCGAAGACTCGCTTCGCGCCAAGTGCGATGTTTCCGTATACGCCCCTATTCTCATTAGCGTAGTCTTTTACAAGCTCACAGTCCCAAGTAATTAGGGAATCGACACGGTGTCTCACCTTGTCGACGGCGAGGCGTTCCATCTCATCTCTTCCTTGGTCAGCGATGAGGTAGAGCTTGCTAGGGCGAATCTCAGCGAGTCTTTCAAAAATCCTTTCAAGAGTATCGAGCCTTTTGAAAATGAATATTGCGACGGGAATATTGAAAAAATGATTATCGCTCAATGTACATAGATTCCTTTCTGAATAGTTCAAGAGTACGTGCGCATTGATTCTTTGAATTCTTGTGGTTGAGGACGTAGGTTTTCGCACGAGAGGAAAGTTGGTACAACTTTTCAGAATCCATAGCGAGAGCTCGATTTAAAGCAACCTTTAGGCCGCCGTCTGTTGCATCAATGAAAAGACCTTTGTAGTCATTAGGCATTCCATCGAGCCAGTAGGCGACGGTCGGCACTCCCGATGCAAGGTACTCCATCATCTTCGAGGGAAAACTAAATTTCGTGTAATCCCCTTCGTTCTTGCGTGGGTTCACGAGAAGGGTGGCACCGTTGCGTAGGCCTTTAATCTCTTGAGGTGGCAATACGCCAAGGTATCGCACCATAGGATTTTCAGACTGCAGAGCCGCAATTTCATTTGCTGCCTCGCCGTCGCCGCAAACAACAAGGCCGATTCCCGTATCGTCAAGCTCCTTAAATGCAGAAATTAACTCGCCTAGACCGTATCGGTATTGGAGCGTCCCCGTGTACAGGATATACCGTTCAGGAAGATCTTGAGCAGTAGTGCCAGGGCCAGAAGCGACATATTCGTCAGCAATGCCCTCGACGACAGCGCACTTGGTCAAATCAACTCCAAGGTAGGGAGCCATTGCTGCAGTCAAGGGGACGTAGCAGTCCATGCCCTTCATGCCGTTTGAAACGATATGGTTCTTCAGCTTGTGCAGAAATCCCGCGCCTCGTCTACCCAACTCCATGTATTGAGGTAAATCTGGAACGATAAGGGCGACAACACTATTGGGAAATTTCTTTTTCGCATGATGTAGAGCGGTCACAATGGGATAGGTGGCGGCATAGCCTACGAAATAAAACTGTGCACAACTGTCACAGTCAATTCTATCAATCTCAGAACACAGTCTTGCGGCGCGTGAAAACTCCTTTAATACAGGAAGATTAATGAAGCCGGCACCGACGTCTTCATTAGAGGTTTTGGAGTGCCGGAAATTATATCGGCGAATGTAGAGGCCGGAGTACCTCTTCGGAAAGGAGCCAATGTACTCAGAGTTAAAAATATGGACATTTTCAGCGCCCAGACAAGAGTCATATCCTTTGACGAACTTCCATTGGAGATTGTTTGCGGCACTCTGAAGCCCTGATTTCGTTAACTTTCTAATTTCATCCTCACGTTCGTGTGGGAACAATCCGCCAAGAAAGAAAAGTACTTCTTTATTTTTACTTTGACCCAAGGGAATCCTCCTCGCCACCCGAAGTAAGCCATCGATTTGAAATGTGTTGCGAAATCAGAACGGGGACGAGAACGAGACCGTTCGCAAATACAACGGAAGCCCAGCCCTGAGCAATAGCAGAAAAACCAGCAGAAATCGGATACTTTGCTATAGCGCCAAGGCAATAGAAAATCACTTGGGGTCTCAAACGATTAGTGGCGTTTCCCAGGCATGTTTCAGAATTGGTGAAAACAGTGGCAACGACAAGGAAGACAAGGGAAGCGGACTCCGCGAACGTAAGCGTGGGCGCCTGACCTCTCAACCATATATTTAGGATGGGATTAATGAACAGGCCTATTATGATTGTCCCGACAGATGCGATGACCGAGAGTCTCAGATACTTCCTGTGCACCGAAAGAAGCCTACTTCTGTTGCCCAAAGAATAGGACCCTGCCATGTCGGACCAAATGGGCTGAGCCATGACTCCAAAGAATACGAGGATTAGATTGAATACCCTATATGCCACGGAGTAAGGTACAACGTTTCCGGAACCGCAGAGTGAACCGATAAATAGCTCGTTGGTTGACGACACGAAAAGCAAGGCAATCTGAATGGTAAAGAACTGGATGCCAAGCGAGCCAAGCGAACGAAAGTAGCTCGTCCGCACGTATTTGAATCTTGGAACATGCTCCTTAAGCTCAGTTGTGAAAAGCACGAAGGCGGCGACAATAAGTGGAGCCGAGAGGGCGATCATCTCGACCACGCACATGTACATGAACCTTTCACCATTCTTTGCCAGAATGGGTGGGAATGCTATGGCAATGAGGATGAGGCAGTTTGAGACGAGGAGGAGAAGCGCTGGAGCAGCGTTTCGCTGAACAGCGTAGAGGAGAGAATTCACGAGTTTGAGAACAAGCTGCAGCAAGGTCCCTACGATGACGACAGCCATGCATGCGGCAAGAGTTGTTCCGCAAATCTCATCCGTACTGACTGAGAAGACTGAATTCCAGTTGACGAGGACAGATGCCGCCGCGCCTAAAGGAATCAATGCGAGTACAACTGTACCGAGAACGAAAATCGACGAGGATATTACAACTCGAGCCCTCTCCTTATTGTCTTCGTTAAGCGCATAAGTCAAATCATTGCGTAGCCCATTGCCAATCCCAAAATCAAAGAATGAGATCCAGTTCAGCACAGAGAGCACTGTGAACCAAGCACCAAGAACGGTGTCGTTCGAAAAGAATGACATCATAAGAGGCGTTGAAAGCAGGGACACAATGAGCGCTAGGACCTTAATCCCCGCGTTTGCCGCAACGCTTAGTTTGAGGCTGCTATGCATGTGTACCCCCACAGCATAAATTTAAAGCCCTTTCTGAAGTCTTGCCGGTGAAGGAGAGAAAGGAAAAGAGCAGAATGTAGGTCATCACAGAAGCGGTATGCGGTTCCTTGTTGATTATTATGACGAACAGAAGAACGAGCATAATACCTGAGGACAGGGGAAGGCGCCCAGTTCCTGTGAGCGCATATATCGTAAGTCCCCACATGGCAAATCCAGAAATGCCGAAAGCAGCGAGTTGAAAGAAACTAGTCGTCGTTAAAGAATCGATGGTAGCAGAGCTTGCGGCAACGGTTGAATAGGCTTCGAGAGCGTCTCCGTAGCCGAGTCCAAAAATCGGATTCGCGGAAAATAGGTCCCAACAAACGCTCGGAGACTGAAGCCTCGTTAGTTTTGTAACAGCGTCGGCATCCCCGAGCTTCCAAAACAAGGCTGGGTTAATCTGCTCTAACGCGTTTAGAATTGCTGAATAATTTGTAAAGATCCATAAAACGACAATGACGAGACCAACAGAAATCGCCACACGTCCGCGCCCGCCACTCTTCAGCAATCCAATAGATAGTGTAATCGGAAGAAGCAGATAACCAGCAGTAGAGCCGGTTGTAAACAGCGTAATAACGAGTAAGGCCAACCTACTCATCGATGCTTTTTCCTCGACCATGAATTCAACCGCAATAGCAAGAAGCAGATAGGAAGCAAAAATACCGCTTTCCCAGAAAAACCCCATACTCTTACTGCCATCAATATATGTTTCAGCATACTGAGAAACAATGAAGATGGTTTTGTAATGAATTCCGTTAACATTTTCAAGTACAGGGAACGGCAGATTCAAACGCAAAAAATTGGTTGCGAGATAGAGTATGAGAGACATAGCAGCACTAATGCACATAAGCTGTACAAAAATGCGGCACATCAAAATGGAGCCTAATTTTCTTACACAAAGGTAAGCCAAGGTAATACAGCTTAATAGCGTTAGGGAATTGATAACATTTGAATTGTCAAGATTACCCAAAGCGGAAATCACAACCGGTAGTACAAACACAAGAAGCCCACCAGTTAACGCGGTATTATTCTTTTCTACATCTGTGAGCATGAGCAAAAGCAGGCAAGCTAGAAGTGCAAAGGGCAAGCACAACGACGAGTAGCCCTTCAATGTCGATACAGCGCTACAGCTGTTGAGACAAACTGCGAATCCAACGATAAGCCCAATAAGCAACCAGTCGAGCCTAATAGATAAGAACCGTCTGACGAAGTTCATAATTAGACTGCTTCAAAATATGTATCGGGATTCTCTGGGTCGAAAGGCTCATTGGCCCACATGACCGTCACGAGGTCCTCGGTGTCGGACAGGTTGGTGATGGAGTGCGTGTAGCCGGGGATCATCTCGACGGCGCGCATATCTGAGCCGCTCACGATGTACTCGTCGACGGGGAACGGGTTGCCCTCCGCGTCCTCCCCTATCTTCCTCAACTTGATGCTCGCGGTGCCGGAGACCACCAGGAACCTCTCCCACTTGCTCATGTGCCAGTGGTTGCCCTTGGTGATGCCGGGCTTGCTTACGTTAATGGAGACCTGGCCGCGCTCCGGCGTGCGCAGGAACTCGGTGAACGATCCGCGGTCGTCGGTGTTGGGCCTGAGACCGTAGGCGAAGTGCCCCGGCTCGTAGTAGGAAAGGAACGTGCTCCAGAGCTTCTTGGAGAAGGAGCCCTCCGCCAGGTCAGGTACCGACAGCGTCTCTCGGCTGTCGCGGAAGCCGCCCAGCAGGTAGACGATCTCGCCGAGCGACTTGACGTCGGTCTGGGGCACGTAGCAGAAGTCCTCGCCCTCCACGCGGTCCAGTCCGTCGTATCCGCAGCGGTGCTCCTCCCCCAGCAGGGCGCCCAGCATCTCGTCGACAAGGTCGTCGATGTAGAGGAGCTCCAGCTCCACCGAGGGGTCGTTCACGGTGTAGGGGCGGCCGTTCGCGATGGCGTCGCAGAAGGTCGCCACGGCGGAGTTGTAGCGCGGGCGGCACCACTTGCCGTACAGGTTCGGGAAGCGGTAGATGAGCACCGGTGTGCCGGTCCTCTCGGAGTACTCGCGGAACAGGCCCTCACCCGCCAGCTTGGACTCGCCGTAGACCGAGCCCTCGAAGCGGCCAGAGAGGCTCGCCTGCGCGGAGCTGGAGAGCATTACGGGACACTTGTTGCCGTGACGCTCGAGGGTGTCAAGCAACATGGAGGCAAACCCGAAGTTGCCCTCCATGAACTCGGACTGGTCCTTGGGGCGGTTGACGCCGGCAAGGTTGAAGACGAAGTTGGCACGGGAGCAGTAGCCGTCAAGCTCCTCGGGGGTCGAGTCGACGTCGTACTCCATGACCTCGAGCGGTAGCAGGGCCTGGTATTTGGCGCGGCGGTCCTTGCCGTCGCGGATGTTCTTGAGGGCGCAGCAGAGGTTTCTGCCCACGAAGCCTCTCGCGCCGGTGATGAGGACCCTCACCCTACTGCACCGCCTCGTGCTCGCGGCCCTCCAGGGCCAGCTGCACGTACTCGGCGGTCTTTATCTTGGCGATGGTGCCGGCCACGTCGAGCCGGTCGGTGTTATGGGAGGTGTAGGACTCGTCGGCCTGGGTCTCGACCTCGCCGTCGATGACGAACTTGTCGTAGTTCAGGTCGCGCGAGTCGCAGGCGACGCGGTAGTAGCCGCCCATGTCCTCAGCCCTCAGGCGCTCCTCGCGGGTCATGAGGGTCTCGAAGAGCTTCTCGCCGTGGCGGGTGCCGATGACCTGGGTGCCAACGCGGCCGAAGACCTCCTGCACCGCCTCGGCGAGGTCGCCGATGGTCGATGCCGGCGCCTTCTGGATGAACAGGTCGCCGGGGTTGGCGTGCTCGAAGGCGAACTGGACCAGGTCTACGGCCTCGTCCAGGTTCATGAGGAAGCGGGTCATGTTGGGGTCGGTGACCGTGAGCGGCTCGCCCTTGCGGATGCGGTCGATGAACAGCGGGATGACCGAGCCGCGAGAGCACATGACGTTGCCGTAGCGCGTGCAGCAGATGGTGGTGCGGCCGGCGCCGTTGCGGGCGTTGGCGTAGATGATGGACTCCATCATGGCCTTGGACTTGCCCATGGCGTTGATGGGGTAGGCCGCCTTGTCGGTGGACAGGCACACGACGCGGTCCACGCCCTCGTCGATGGCGGCGTGAAGCACGTTGTCCGTGCCGATGACGTTGGTGCGCACGGCCTCCATGGGGAAGAACTCGCAGGAGGGCACCTGCTTGAGGGCGGCGGCGTGGAAGATGTAGTCCACGCCGTGCATGGCGTCGCGCACCGACTGGGCGTTCCTCACGTCGCCGATGAAGAAGCGCACCTTGGACGCGAGCTCGGGGGACCTCTCCTGCAAGCGGTGGCGCATGTCGTCCTGCTTCTTCTCGTCGCGGGAGAAGATGCGGATCTCGGCCAGGTCGTAGTCCATGAAGTGCTTGAGGACGGTGTTGCCGAACGAGCCGGTGCCGCCCGTGATCATCAGGGTCTTGTCTTTAAAGGAGCTCATCTGATGCCTTTCATATTTACCAAATCATCAATACTTTCTAGAAGTCGTTTGAAGAATTTCCGGCGCGAAAAACGTTCTGCGTAAAGTCGACGAGCACCTTCCGCCATAGCGGTGCGTTCCTCAGGGTTGAGCCTCGAAAACCGTCGCATTGCTTCGGCAAGAGCTTTGGGATCCTCAGCCGGGCATGTGACGCCGCAACCTGATTCCTCCACAATTTCGCCAACCGTGCCGTCAACCGCGCATAGGACAGGTTTACCTGCCGCTAGATAGGACTGGAACTTGCGGGGAATCGTGTAAACGGGGACCAGAGATCCGCCGTCTGCTGGCCTGGATAGCGTGAGCAGCATGACATCGGAGTTTGCGTAAACATTCGGCATGGCCTCGATCGGCTTACGGTCTATGAACTCAACGTTGTCAGCCCCCAGTTCAGCGGCGAGCTCCTTGCAGAACGCAAGATGAGAGCCAGAGCCGACAATGCGAACTCGCACAGGCGAATCGGCAGCGAGCGCGGCGGCTCGAACGATGGTCTCAACACCCTGGTTGCCGCCTATGTTGCCGGCGAAGGTAAACACTGTCTCGTCGTCTACGTAGGAGGGTGCGTTGGAGACGTGCTCAAATGCCTCTTCAGCGAACTGAGGGAGCCAAGTAGTTTTAAGCTCCGGCAGGCCAAGCTGCTCTTCGAAGTAGGTTGAAAATCCTGGGGAGGTCACGGCCACCATGTCGGCGCGACCATAAATGCTGCGGGACACTCGGCGCATGATATTGAAAGGAAGACCGTTACGGTTCAAGCCACCTGTCAGCATATCCTCGGGCCATAAATCAAACGACCACAAGAGGCACGGAATTCCCTGGTTCTCCGCGATGCGGAGTGCGGGCAGCGCCATAAGAATGGGCGAGAACTGCATACAAATCACGCAGTCGTAGCGTCTATCCATTGCGGCACGTGTCAACCATGCCGCAATGGGAAACGAGACATAATTGGCTATACGTCTAAGTTTGTTGAGGCCCTTTAAGTCGGCACCTCGGGCGATTATGGGAACACGCACCACACGCACGCCATCAACCATCTCGTTATTATGCTTGCCCCGACGGAATTCCTCTGGCACCATGCCATCCGGATAATTTGGCAAAGCCGTTAGGACTGTGACGTCGTGACCAAGCCGCACCAACCCCTCACATACTTCAGAGACATTAAACGGTTCGGGCTTATAGTGTTGACTTACCACCAGAATTTTTAAGGCGTTGGCCTTCTCTTTATCTACTGTTGATTTCATTAACGGCCCGTCTTGGATTTCCCAAACATGGCACCGAATGTGCCAGTGAAACATTTCCAATCGATACAAAAACAACGATTGCGCACGTAGTGAAGTTCAATCTGTTGACGCAAGCCGCTCTCGAAGGTCGCGGCGTTGCGGTCAGTGGCCTGCCATAGACCGGTAATGCCCGGGGTGACGCTCAGCAGCTCCTCCCTCTCCTCGTCGGAGAAATGCTGCTCCAACTCATCGCGCGTGATGGGACGCGGACCGATGACAGAGAGGTCACCCTTGAGCACATTGAGAAACTGCGGCACCTCGTCGATAGAACACTTACGGATAAACTGGCCCACTTTAGTGATGCGCGGGTCGTCATCGACTTTGCGCTCGACCTCCCACTGGTGCAGCTGTTCAGGGCTTAGGTACTTCTGGACATCATTGGCATCGGTGACCATGCTGCGGAGCTTAAGCACGCGAATCACCCGGCCTCCCCTGCCCACGCGCTCCTGCGTGTAGACCGGGCAGCCAGGAGACTCCGCGCATATCGCGGCACAGACTCCTGCCATGGGAATCGCCAGCAGCACGGTGCAACCGGCGCTGAAAGCTATATCGAACGTTCTCTTGCATATGCGGTAGAAGAGGGTCCCGGTAGGTTTCCTAGGCATGGGCTAGCACCCCGCCAACGGAAAAGTCTCGGGAAATGCCTCTAGCAGGCACCCCCCCCGTTATCATTTCAACAACCGTGAGCGCCACGATCTTCAGGTCAGTGGCTATGCCGCGCTTGGCGATATATTCAAGATCACGACGAACCATGCCGTCGAAGTCGGTATCGTTGCGGTCAGTCACCTGCCACCAGCCGGTGATGCCCGGCTTCACAGCCAAGCGCTGCAGGTCGTACTCGGTATACTCCGCGACCTCATTGGGCAGCGGCGGGCGCGGGCCGACGACGGACATCTGACCCATGAACACGTTCAGGAACTGCGGGAACTCGTCGATGGAGTGCTTGCGGATGAACTTTCCGATCTTGGTGACACGCGGGTCGTTCTTCATCTTGAACATGGCGCCGGCGATCTCGTTCTGCTCCTTAAGTTCGGCGAGGCGCTCGTCGGCGTCCCTGTACATGGAACGGAACTTCCACATGCGGAAGGTAGTCAGGCTGCCGTCGGGGCGGGTCTGGCCCACGCGGATCTGGCTGTAGAAGGGGCTGCCCTCGCTCTCCAGACGGATGAACGCCGCGAGCACCATGCTGGGGACCGCGATGACGACGAGCACGGCACCGCTGAAAACGATGTCGAACGCGCGCTTGACGGCCCTGTAGGCTAGGCGCGAGCGGTCCCAGTCCATGATGGATTGCATGGCCTTGTAACGGCCGGCGCCCTCGCGCCGGTCCATGGCCTGAGCAATCAGCGCCGCCCCCACAGGCGTATCCGTTGCATATTGAGTTTTATCCGACACGTTCTCTTCCAACACTTCGTCCCCGGTCGGGAATCCTCCCTGTTTGATATTGCGGTCGCCAGCAGCTAGGCAATCGCCTTTTTGAGGTTGCGCATCACACGCTGCTCGTTGGAAAGCACTGCGAGGCCCACGCGAGTGGTTACGCGTCGGCCGCACAGATCGAGCTCCAAATAAGCCGTGCTCTTGCGTCTGTTAATGGTTTTGATAAGGCCTTCGTGGCCCAACAGCGGACCAGACATCACTACGACCTGGTCGCCGTCTTTTAAGGCCTCGCTCATGGGAACTACGCGGTCTCCCCTATTGGTAAAACTGCCAATGAGCTGGGTCTCTTCTTTTGCCAGCGGCACAAACTGACCGTCCTGGGAAAGCACCCTGGCAAAGTCGTCCATGCGCAGCAGATACTGTTGCACGGTGCGGGGATCTGCTGAATCGCAGATGAGATAACCGGGGAACAGCGGCTTGGTCGTGTTGACCCACTCGCCGTGAACCTTGATCTCGGTTTGATATTGGGGATAAAAGATCTCCTGCATGGCGTCAGACGGCACCACGCGCTCGATGCGCTCGCGCATTACGTCTTCGCGACCGTTTATGACCTGGATCACATACCACACGAGCACCACCCCCTTGCTGTCTTACATGTGGCTCATGGGGTTTGGGTATGGCTTCGCCAGGGCGCTTGTGCGCGAAGGCGCTCCATATTCAAACCCTGAGCCCAGTCAGACAAGCACGTGGCTCTGCCCCACCGTGAACGGTATGTACAAATACAGCTGCTAGAGACGCGGACGTGTATCGCAAAATGACCACGTCCCCAGCTGGCTGCGTGCGGGCCAGTCAAGCGGGTACAAAACTGGACCGCACGCAAACAGCTGCAGAACTGCTACGTATTGTCATGCGAAACTATTAAATGCATCCTCAAATTAACTCAATGCAAATAATTAACGTTGCATGACATCTTTATTGGAGCTCGTGGTGTTTCTAGCACCGCCGTTACGGCCGGATGCTGATCGACCCTGTGCTTTGTGACTTGCTAGAGCCGTGAGCACAGTTGAACTCATGTAACCTTAGGTATCATAGCACAAGCTGGTAACGAAACCTATTTGGTTAGTGGTGAACAACATTTCGTTCATTTTGCGTGATCAAGGGGGGTTGTTTTGGGGTGTTGTTCACGTTGGCGCAGGTTATTGGGGTGCGGTGCGTGTTGCGTGGCGATAATGGGGTCGAGTTGGCCCTTCTTGTCGTCCTGTTTAATTATGTTTGTCTAACAAACTATGTACAGATATGGGAAATTAATTGCGCAACTTTTTGTGGCGGTACTTTGGGGTGCATGGTGGCTGTATATAAAAAGAGCCCGCGGTTTCCCGAAGGCTCTGCATTCACGATGGTGGAGACGAGGGGGATCGAACCCCTGACCTCTTGACTGCCAGTCAAGCGCTCTCCCAGCTGAGCTACGCCCCCGTGACGAGGTAGTACTATAGGGGAAGATTCTTGGTTGTGCAAGAAGTTTTTTGGGTTGAATCTCTTACTTACGGGTTTTCCTGGGGCAGAAATAATCACTCTTCGAGCGATTATTTTTATCCGCCGTCCCGATAAAACCCTGATGCAACAAGAATCCTATTGCCACGCCTTGATGGACTTGAATGGTTGCCGTGCCCCGGACGATGTTGCTGATGCCGGTGTCGACTAGTAATCCCAAGGGGCTGTGGTCTAGTTCCCATTCTAGGCCTTGTTCGGTTACTTCGGTGTTGGGGGCTAGGGCGACGATGGAGAAGGTGCTGTTCTCGTGGCTTTGTATAGTCCAGGATTCGCCTTCGTGCAAGATGCGGGCGGTTACGTTGTCCTCTTCTATCCAGACGGGGGCGTCCTTGTAGCCCGCAAGCAGCCCCAGCACGGACAGGGCCATGTCGGGGCGGCCTCCGGTGGCGCAGGTTGATACTAGTTCGGCACCGGGCCAGCGGCGGCGGATTGCGTCTAGAGCTAGGGCCAGATCGGTGTAGTCCTTGTAGGGGTTGTGGCGCTCTACTTCGAAGTCCTTGGCGGCATCGACTAGAGCTCGGCCCTCATCGCTTACCGTGTCGGCGTCACCGACATAGACGTCGCAGCTCAAGCCGGCACCTAGAAGGACATCCAGGCCGCGGTCCACAGCGACGACGTGGTCGCACTCCCCTACCAGTCGGCTCAGTAGCTCTGCGCTCGTCACTACAGGGGAGCCGCATACTACTAATACTTTCTCGGACAACGACCTCGCCTAGCCCTCAAAAGAAAGCACGCGAGCAAGGTCCAGCTCCTCGTAGCTGTCGATAAAGATGTCGCAGTTGGCGCGCACATCGTCACGCTTCATGCGACCATGCGGGTCATAGATGCCCACGCGCTTAAAGCCAGCGGCGCCGGAGCTCTTAAGGCCAAAGATCGCATCCTCAAACACCCATGCGCGCTCAAACTTGCGCCCGTGGCGCTCCTCCAAGCGACGCAGCGCAAGTTCATACACATCCGGGAACTGTTTGGAACGTCCAGCCTCGCCCGTCGTGGTAACAAACTCCATGTAAGCGTCAAGCCCGGCACCAGCAAGTGCAGACTTTACCAGCTCGGCTGGCGTGGACGTGGCCACACACATGGCAATACCAGCCGCCTTCGCCTGCTCCAAAAATGCCAGCAGGCCCTCGCGCGGCGGTACCTTGGAGTAGCCATCGATCAGAATCTCGCCCAGCTCGCGATACAGATCCTCGCCACCTATGCCAATGCCCCACGTGTCGTGGTATGCCTGACATTCGTCCTCGAGCGACAGGTGCTCAAATTGGGCAAAATCATCCACGGTCACGTCAATCCCGTGGCGATGCAATAACTCGGGCTGGGCATAGGCCCAAACGGGGGTGCTATTAACCAGCGTGCCATCGCAATCGAAAAGAAAAGCAACCCTGGGAGCGGCGGTACGGGACATAAACGAACCTTTCGATGTCAAATGGTAAACATCCTGCTAAAAACGTTTTACCAAACGTCAGACTAACAATCTTGAAACCCTAATTGGTAAAACTGTCAAGAGTTTTACCATCGCAATTCTGCCAGTGGTCTAAACATGGCGCTCGCCGATTAAACACCGCCGCAAATCCACTTTTCTCCATAAAAGTAACGAACAGGTGTTATCGTATTTCGTGCCGAAAGTTCCACCGAGCACGCGAGGTGGAACGAATCATAGAACTATCGCCGTCCCTTCGATTCGTGCAGCCTTGGACCTTTCGCATCTAGTCACCAAGGCAACACGCTGCCGCGTCATGATGGGATCAAACGTGAGCGATACAAAGCTAAAGCCAGCAACTAAAAAGCCCGCAACCCGCAAGCCGGCTCCGCACGCACCGGAGCTCTCTAAGGACGATGTCTATCTGTTTGGCATTGGCATGTGGGAGCGCAGCTGGGAAAAGATGGGCGCGCACCCCGATACGCAGAACCGTACGCGCGGCTGGCGTTTTTGCGTTTGGGCGCCCGACGTAAAGAGCGTCCATGTCATTGGTGAATTTAACGACTGGGATGAAGAAGCCAACCCGCTGGTGCCCGTGCATACGAGCGCTATCTGGGAAGGCTTTATTCCTGGCGCCGAGCAGGGCCAGCTCTATAAGTACCTGATCGAGACCAACGAGGGCGAAAAGCTCTACAAGGCCGATCCATACGCCTTCAAGGCCGAGTGCCCTCCGGGTACCGCCAGCGTGCTGTGGACCCTCGACGGCTATAAGTGGAACGACGCCGCGTGGCTCAAGCGCCGCGCCGGCCACAACCACATGTCGCAGCCGCTCAACATCTACGAGGTGCATATTGGCTCGTGGAAGCGCCACGGCGACGCGCCGCAGGGCGAGCCGGACGAGTACGGCAACTACCCCGGCCCCATGGACCCCTTCCCCGCGCAGCGCGGCGAGTTCTACACCTACGACGACCTGTCGGTGGAGCTCGTAGACTACGTGCGCGACATGGGCTACACGCATATCGAGGTCATGCCGCTCATGGAGCATCCCTTCGATGGCTCCTGGGGCTACCAGACGACCGGCTACTACGCCGCCACCTCGCGCTACGGCAACCCGCAGCAGCTCATGCACTTTATCGATGCGTGCCACGAGGCTGGCATCGGCGTGATCATGGACTGGGTACCCGGCGGTTTTTGCGCCGACTCCCACGGCCTTGCCACTTTTAACGGTCACATGCTGTTTGAGCACGAGATTCACCCCAACTGGGGCACGCATAAGTTCGACTTCGCCCGTGGCGAGGTCCGCTCCTTCCTGGTCTCTAACGTGCTGTACTGGCTCGAGAACTTCCACGTTGACGGCATTCGCATGGACGGCGTGTCCAGTATGCTGTACCTCAACTTTGGCATCGACGATCCGGGTCAAAAGAAGTTCAACAAGTACGGCACCGAGGAAGACCTGGACGCCAGCGCGTTTATCCGTCAGGTCAACTGCGCTGTGGAGGCGCACTACCCCGACGTGATGATGATGGCCGAGGAGTCCACCGCGTGGCCGCTCGTGACCTATCCGCCGCAGGACGGCGGCCTGGGCTTCCACTACAAGTGGGACATGGGCTGGATGAACGACACCCTGCACTACATGCAGACCGATTTTCCGTGGCGCCCCGGCAACCACGGGCTGCTCACGTTCTCCATCATGTACGCCTTTACCGAGAACTTTATTTGCCCGCTGAGCCACGACGAGGTCGTGCACGGCAAGTGCTCGCTCATCGGCCGCATGCCGGGCGACTGGTGGCGCCAGTTTGCCGGCCTGCGCACGCTGGCCTTCTACCAGATGACGCACCCCGGTGCCAAGCTCAACTTTATGGGCAACGAGATCGGCCAGTTTATTGAATGGCGCTACTACGAGTCCATCCAGTGGTTCCTGACCGAGCAGTACGAGACCCATGCGCACCATCAGGCGTTTATCAAGGCGCTCAACCACCTATACACCGCCGAGCCCGCCCTATACGAGCGCGGCTACACCGACGACGGCTTTACGTGGATCGACGCGGACAACTCCAAGCAATCCATCGTGAGCTTTGTGCGCCAGGGCGAGGACGTCAACGACGACCTGGTGATCTTGATCAACTTTGACCCGGCGAGCTACGAGAGCTTCCGCGTGGGCGTGCCGCGCGAGGGTGACTGGGAGGTCATCTTCGATTCCGACCGTCCCGAGTTTGGCGGCAGCGGCTATGCCGGCAAGGAGCCCTACACCTGCTCGAGCGAGCCCTATCCCTGGAACGGGCAGATGGACTCCATCGAGATCAAGGTTCCTGGCCTGGCTGGCGTGGTGCTTAAGCGCCGCGGTCCCAGCAGCTATAAGCCGCCCGTGGTTGAGGAGCCTAAGGCTGCGCCCAAGAAGCGCACGTCCTCGGTGAAGCCCAAGACCGCAGCCGCTAAGAAGGCTCCAGCCAAGGCTAAGGCTGCCAAGCCCACTGCCAAGGCTTCGGCAAAGTCCACCACGGCCAAGAAGGCAGCCACCAAAAAGGCTGCTCCCAAGGCCAAGTCAGCTTCTGTTAAGTCGACCGCTAAGGACGCGTAACAAAGCCGTTACCACTGTAATTACCCGCCCCACGGGGGCGTAGGATGTAAGTCATAACCGTTCCGGGAGATATCCCCCGGGGGAAAGGAACGTATGAATAAGATCTTCGACAACAAGCAGGAGTTTACCGAGCTCTATCGCGATGCCGTCATGAGCATCAGCGGCAAGAGCGTCGAGGCCGCCAGCGACCTCGACCGCTTTAACGCCCTGGCCAAGCTCGTGGCCGAGAAGGCCCGCACCGTTGCCACCGCCAGCGACGCCCGCGTCACCGCCGAGGGCAAGAAGCGCGTGTACTACTTCTCGATCGAGTTTTTGATCGGCCGCCTTCTCGACAACTACCTGCTCAACTTTGGCGTGCGCGACATGGTCGCCGAGGCGCTCGACGATATGGGCTTCGACCTGTCCGTCATCGAGAACCAGGAGCCCGATCCGGCACTGGGCAACGGTGGCCTGGGCCGTCTGGCCGCATGCTTCCTGGATTCCATGGCAGCCGAGGGCATTGCCGGCTACGGCAACGGCATGCGCTACCGCTACGGCCTGTTTAAGCAGGAGATCGTCAACGGCAGCCAGGTCGAGGCCACCGACGAGTGGCTCACCCACGGCTATCCCTGGGAGGTCCGCCGTCAGGACAAGGCCGTGACCATCAAGTTTGGTGGCCACGTCGAGGGTTTTGAGGAGAACGGCCGCACGTTCTACCGCACGGTGGACACGCAGGACATCCTGGCCGTCCCCTACGACATCCCCGTCGTGGGCTATGCCGGCGAGACCGTCAACAAGCTGCGCGTCTGGGCCGCCGAGCCGGTCGAGGAGCACTTCGATCTGGAGGCCTTCAACCGCGGCGACTACGCCCTGGCAGACGCCGAGCGCGCCGAGGCCGAGGCCATCAGCGCCATCCTCTACCCCAATGACGCCGGCGAGCACGGCCGTCTGCTGCGCCTGAAGCAGGAGTACCTGTTTGTCTCGGCCGGCATCTACAGCCTGCTCGACACCTTTGAGAAGGAGCACGGCGCGAACTGGGAGCTGCTGCCGCAGTTTGTGGCCATCCATACCAACGATACCCACCCCGCCATGTGCGGCCCCGAACTCATGCGTATCCTCATCGACGAGAAGAAGCTCGAGTGGGACGACGCCTGGAACATCGTGACGCAGGTCGTGAGCTACACCAACCACACCATTCTGCCCGAGGCTCTGGAGAAGTGGCCCATCGGCACGTTCTCCAAGCTCCTCCCCCGCGTGTACCAGATCATCGACGAGATCAGCCGTCGTTGGCACGAGTCGTTCGACACCACGCAGGAGGGCTGGCAGGAGCGTCTGCGCCAGACCGCCATCCTGTGGGACGGCGAAATCCGCATGGCCAACCTGTCCGTGATCTGCAGCCACAGCGTCAACGGCGTGGCCAAGATCCACTCCGACATCATCAAGAACATCGTGCTCAAGGACTTCTATGCCCTCACGCCCGAGAAGTTCAACAACAAGACCAACGGCATCTCGCACCGTCGCTTCTTTGCCGAGGCCAACCCCACCTACGCCAAGCTCGTGACCGAGGCTATTGGCGACGGCTGGCTGAAGGACGCCTTTGAACTGGAGAAGCTCAAGGAGTTTAAGGACGACACCGAGTTCCTGAAGGCCGTGGGTGCCTCCAAGCGCGCCAACAAGGAGCGTCTGGCCGCCTACGTTAAGGCCGAGACCGGTCTGGTCATCGACCCCAACACCGTCTTCGATGTTCAGGTTAAGCGCTTCCATGCCTACAAGCGCCAGCTCATGAACATCATGAAGGTGATGGACATCTACAACCGTCGCATCGCCGATCCCAACTTCCACGTGACGCCGACGACCTTCATCTTTAGCGGCAAGGCTGCCTCGAGCTACACCTTTGCCAAGGAGACTATCCGTCTGATCAACTCCGTGGCCGATGTCATCAACAACGACCCGCGCGTCAACGAGGTCATGAAGGTCTGCTTTATCCCCAACTTCCGCGTGAGCAACGCCCAGCTCATCTACCCCGCCGCCGAGATCTCGGAGCAGATCTCCACGGCCGGCAAAGAGGCCTCGGGCACGTCCAACATGAAGCTCATGATGAACGGCGCCATTACGCTGGGCACCCTCGACGGCGCCAACATCGAGATCGCCGACCTGGCCGGCCGCGAGAACGAGGCCATCTTTGGCCTGACCGCTCCCGAGGTCGAGCAGCTCTGGGCATCCAACAGCTACTTTGCGTGGGATACCCTCAACGGCGACCGCGAGCGCCTGGGCCGCGTGATGGACGAGCTCAAGGACAACACGTTTGCGGGTCTTTCGGGCAACTTCGAGAGCATCTACAACGAGCTCATGAACAACAACGACCCCGACCTGGTCATGGCCGATTTCCGCAGCTACGTCGACGCTTGGGAGAAGCTCACGAACAGCTACGGCGACCAGGAGACCTGGAACCGCAAGGCCCTGCTCAACACCGCGTCCAGTGGCTGGTTCTCGAGCGACCGCACCATTCGCGAGTACCGCGACGAGATCTGGCACGCGTAAAGGCGTGCGAGTTCCCTTTGCCAGCACGGCATTACTCGACGGGCGCGACCGAGCGCCGCGCCCGTCGCTAATGGGTTTAGGAACATCGATGACAGAAGGAGAAATCGATGAGTAAGAAAGAATGCATCGCGATGCTCCTCGCAGGAGGACAGGGCAGCCGATTGGGGGCACTCACCCAAAAGATCGCTAAGCCGGCGGTTAGCTTTGGTGGCAAGTTCCGCATTATCGACTTTTCGCTGTCCAACTGCTCCAACTCGGGCATCGACACGGTGGGCGTTCTGACGCAGTATCGCCCCTACCTGCTGCATGCCTATGTGGGATCCGGCGAGGCCTGGGATCTGGACAGCCGTGACGGCGGCGTGTCGATCCTGCCGCCGTACGAGACGCAGACCGGCGGCGCCTGGTATGCGGGCACGGCCGACGCCATTACGCAAAACCTCGACTACATCAAGGCCAACGACCCCAAGTACGTCCTGATTCTTTCGGGCGACCATCTGTATCGCATGGATTACCGCAAGATGCTCAAGACGCACATCGAGAACAACGCCGACCTCACGGTGAGCGTTATGCCCGTGCCGTGGGAGGAGGCCAGCCGCTTTGGCATCCTGACCACCGACCCCGAGGACGGCCGCATCACCAAGTTCACCGAGAAACCCGATAAGCCCGATTCGAACCTCGCGTCCATGGGCATCTACATCTTCTCGGCCGACGTGCTGATCAACGCGCTTGAGGAAGACGCTCTGGACCAGCGTTCGAGCCACGACTTTGGCAAGGACATCATCCCCAAGCTGCTCGGCGAGGGCAAGCGCCTGTATAGCTATGAGTTCCACGGCTTTTGGAAGGACGTCGGCACCATCGCCAGCTTCCACGAGACTTCGATGGACCTGTTGGGCAACAACCCCGAGTTCGATCTGTTCGACAAGCACTTCCCCATCATGTCCAACATCACCACGCGTCCGCCGCACTACATTGGCCCGGACGGCCGTCTGGACGACTGCCTGGTCTCCAACGGCTGCAAGATCTACGGCACCGCTCGCCACTCGATCCTTTCGACCGATGTCATCATCGAGGAGCGCGCCGTGGTCGAGGACTCCGTGCTGCTGCCGGGTGCGCACGTTAAGAGCGGCGCGCACATCTGCCGCGCTATTTTGGGCGAGAACTCCACGGTCGAAGAGGGCGTGAAGCTCGGCTCTGTCGATACCACCAAGGATACGGCCGTCGTTGGAAATGACGTCGTTATCGGGAAGGGGGAATGATCCGATGATCAATCGCAAGGCCATCGGTTATATCACCGCTAACTACTCTTCGACCTACGGCAGCGTGCTGCTCAAGGACCGCCCCATCGCGTCCGTTCCGTTTTTGGGCCGCTACCGCCTGATCGACTTCCCGCTGTCCAACATGATGAATGCCGGCATCAAGACCGTCGGTGTCGTCATGCCGGGCAACTATCGCTCGCTGATCGACCATGTGGGCTCGGGCAAGGACTGGGGCCTGGACCGCAAGAAGGGCGGCCTGTTCATGGTGCCCGGCAACGCGTATGGCACCACCAAGGGCGGCATGCGCTTCCTGCTGCGCGACATCATTTCCAACAAGACGCTGTTCCAGCGCTCGGACAAGCCCTATGTTGTGATGATGGGCACCAACATCATCTTTAACATGGACCTCAACACCATCATCGAGGCGCACGAGAACTCCGGTGCCCAGATGACCGTGGTGTACTGCAAGGCCACGCGCAACGTAGATGACGAGACCAAGCTGCAGATCAACGAGAACGGCCGTCTGACGGGCGTGAGCGCCGGCGTCGTGTACGGCGACAACGCCTCTATGGACTGCTGCATCGTCAACCGCGAGACGCTGCTCGAGATTATCGACCACTACCAGGCCGCCGACTATCTGGACCTGCTCGAGGCACTCCAGGGCGACTTTGGCAACATCGACGTGTGCAGCTACGAGTACAAGGGCGAGGTCGTGGGCGTGTTTAGCGAGAAGTCGCTGTATCGTCGCAGCATGGACCTGCTCGACCAGACCGTGGCCGACCATCTCTTTGATCCCGAGCGCCCGATTCTGACCAAGGCTCACGACGTGCCGCCTTCGCGCTATGCGACTGGCAGCCACGCGTGTAACTCGATCATCTCGGCCGGCTGCATCATCAAGGGCACCGTGCGCAACTCGATCCTGTCGCGCGGCGTTGTGGTCGAGGAAGGAGCCTCGGTGACCAACTCGATCATCAACCAGAGCTGCATCATCAAGAGTGGCGCCCGTGTTGAGAATGCCATCCTGGACAAGAACAACGTGGTTCCCACCAACACCGAGCTTCGCGGCACGCCCGAGAATATCCTGGTGCTGGGAAAGGCTCCGTTAACCTCCGATACCACGATCGTGCGTTAACGTTGGCACCGCAACATCGCTCGTAACATGTAGAATAGCCGCCCGGTTCGCGCCTGGCGGCTATTCTCGAATAACAACATGGGAGACAATATGGCTGATTCCAGCAAAAAGATGCAGATCGTGTTTGCCTCGGCCGAGTGCGCACCGTTTGTGAAGACCGGTGGCTTGGGCGACGTGGCGGGCTCGCTGCCTGCGGCGCTTGTGCGCGCCGGCGCCGAAGTCATCGTGATGGTGCCCAAGTATGCCACCATCAAGGACGAGTACAAGGCGCAGATGGAGCACCTCTCCGACTTTTACGTTAGCCTGGGCTGGCGCAATGAGTACTGTGGTCTCGAGAAGCTCGAGCACGACGGCGTCACCTATATGTTCATCGACAACGAGCGCTACTTTGCGCGCGACTATCCGTACGGCTTCTTTGACGACGGTGAGCGTTTTGCGTTCTTCTCCAAGGCCATCACCGAGAGCCTGCAGCACCTGCCGGCCGGCTTTGAGTGCGACATCCTGCACTGCAACGACTGGCAGACGGCGCTGGCTCCCGTGTTTTTGCGCGAGTTCTACCAGGGCCTGCCGCTGTATGACCGCGTTAAGACCGTCTTCTCGATTCACAACGTGGCGTTCCAGGGCCAGTTTAGCGATACCGTGATGGAGGACATCCTGGGTGTGGCGCACATTCCGGCGGCCGCTTCGCAGCTGCGTTGCGACGCCTGCAGCATCAACTACATGCTGGGCGCCCTACGTTATGCCGACGCCATCACTACGGTGAGCCCCACCTATGCCAACGAGATCCAGACGCCCGAATTTGGCGAGGGCCTGGACGGTGTGCTGCGCGAGCGCTCCTATGCGCTGCAGGGCATTTTGAACGGCATTGACGTGGCGGGCTTTGACCCGGCGACCGACAAACGCATTGCCGCCAACTACACCGTCGAGGACCGCTCCGGCAAGGCCGTGTGCAAGGCCAAACTGCAGGAAGAGCTGGGCCTCGAGGTTCGCGACGACCGCCCGCTTATGGTGATGGTCACGCGCCTGACGCGCCAGAAGGGCTTGGATCTGGTCATGTACGCGCTCGACCGCATCCTGGCCGGCGGCGTGCAGGTGGCGGTGCTGGGCACCGGCGACCGCGACTACGAGGACGGCCTGCGCTACTTCCAGGACAAGTACCCCGGCACCATGGCCGCACGCATCGAGTTTGACCCGGCGCTCTCACAGCGTATGTATGCTGCCGCCGACATGTTCCTGATGCCTTCGAAGTTTGAGCCCTGCGGCCTGTCGCAGATCATCGCCATGCGCTACGGCACGCTGCCCATCGTGCGCGAGACCGGTGGCCTGAAGGACACCGTGATCCCGTACAACGAGTTTACCGGCGAGGGCACGGGCTTCTCGTTTAGCAACTTTAACGGCGACGAGATGGGCGACGCGGTCTTCCGCGCAGCACGCCTGTTCTGGGATAACCGTGAGGCATGGAACCAGCTGGTCACGCAGGCCATGAGCCAGGACTTTAGCTGGACGCGCTCGGCCGACAAGTATCTGGATCTGTACTTCTTTATGCACCCGGAGATTGAGAGGCCGGCGGCTGTTGTCGACGAGCCGGTGGCTGCTGAGGAGCCCAAGGCCGTGGAGAAACCGGTTGAGGCTGAGTCCGCAAAGGCCGAGCCTGAGTTAAAGGCTGAGGCTGCTCCCGAGCCCGAGCCTGAGGTGAAGCCTGCGGCAAAGAAGACCACGACTCGTAAGACGACGGCTAAGAAGGCTACGACGACCAAGGCTGCTGCCACCAAGACCGCCGCAGCAAAGACGACCACTGCCAAGGCACCGACCACGCGCAAGCGCACGACCGCCGCTGCCAAGAAGGCCGCGGAAGCCGAGGCTGCTCCCGAGGTAAAGGCCGAGGTCGCCGCCGAGGCCAAACCCGCCGTCAAGGCTCCGGCAAAGACCGCTGCCAAGAAGACGACCAAGACCACGACCGCCAAGAAGGCCACGGCAAAGAAGTCGACGATCACGAAGGCCGCCACGACCAAGCCAGCCGCAAAGCCGGCCGCCAAAGTCGAGGAGACGCCCGCCGAGACCAAGGCCGAGGCAACCGTCGAAGCCAAGCCGGCCGCCAAGACCACCACGCGCAAGCGCACTACAACGACGGTCAAGAAGACCACGGCAAAGGCCACAACTCCCAAGGCAGAGACTAAGCCCGCTGCTGCCAAAGAGGAGCCCAAGGCCGAGGTAAAGGCTAAGCCCGAGCCCGCCAAGGAGACCCCGGTCTCCCCCGCCGCTCCGGCAGAGAAAAAGGCTCCGTCCAAGAAGACGTCCGTCCGCAAGGCCACGGCCACCCGCAAGCGCCGCTAGCCCACAGACGATCCAAAACCTAATCAAACCCTATGTAAGGGGCGCTCCAACCGGGCGCCCCTTCTCTGTAGGTAGTTGGTAAAACGATTTTCTAGGACAACCGTTCGCCGATGGCAAACGGATGTTGTTTATACAGCCTGTGTACAACAGATATACTTATATCCTGTGCGTAAAGCCCATGGCCCGCAGGCCGTGATTCTATTGAACTGGACCGTATTATGAGATTGATTCACAACAGCCGTCTGCCGCAGTTTCGTACTCCGTTTGGCGCTGTGACCACTGGAACTTCCGTTTCGCTCTCGGTGATTTTGGAGGATGCCGACCCCAACCAGGCGACGCTCACCCTGCGCACCTGGATCGATGAGATCGGTGAGTCTCGGTATCCCATGACGCACGAGGGCGACGGCATATTTACCGTAGAGCTTGAGTGCACTGAGCCCTGTCTTATCTGGTACAGCTTTATCTGCAACATCGAGGGCCAGCCCGAGGTTCGCCTGGGTGCACCGCAGGGTCGCACCGGTGGCGAGGGCGTAACCTACGATTACGCCGAGGTCCCGTCGTTCCAGATTACCGTCTACAAGCACCGCGAGAACCGTCCCACCTGGTACGAGCGGGGCATGGTCTACCAGATCTTCCCCGATCGCTATGCTCGCGACGAAAACTGGCGCGAGCGAACGCTTGCCGAAGTTGAAAAACCGCGCAACGGAATCCAGCGCCGCATGGTCGAGGACTGGAACGAACCGCCCGAGTACGAGCGTGCCGAAGACGGCTCCATCAAGACCTGGGATTTTTACGGCGGTTCGCTCAAGGGCATCCAAAATGACCTGCCCCGCATTGCGGAGCTAGGCTTTACGGCAATCTACCTCAACCCCATCTTTGAGGCCGCGAGCAACCACCGCTATGACACGGCCGATTACACCAAGATCGACCCGATTCTGGGCACCGAGCAGGACTTTACGGAGCTGTGCGAGGCGGCCAAGAAGCTCGGCATTTCCATCATCCTGGATGGCGTCTTCAACCATACGGGCGACGACTCGATCTACTTTAACCGCTACGGCAATTATCCCGGCGTCGGTGCTTGGCAGAGCGAGGACTCGCCGTGGCGCGATGCGTTTTACTTCCATGAGGACGGTTCGTATGACTGCTGGTGGGGCGTGGGCAACATGCCCGCCATCAACGAGAATTCCGAGCTCGTCCGTGAAAAGCTTCTGGGCAAGGACGGCGTCATTCGCAAATGGCTGCGCGCCGGCGCTCATGGCTGGCGACTGGACGTGGCCGACGAGCTTTCCGACGACTTCCTGGCCGAGATCAAAAAGGCCGTGCTCGCCGAGAAGCCCGACGCGCTGTTGCTTGGCGAGGTCTGGGAAGACGCCTCCAACAAGATCAGCTATGGCCATCTACGCCGCTATCTGCAAGGCTCTGAGCTCGACTCCGCCATGGATTACCCCTTCCGTGACATGGTCATTGGCTTTTTGATGGGCTACAAGAACGCCTACCAGGCAGCCGAGGATATCGAAACCCTGCGCGAGAATTATCCGCGCGAGGCCCTGTCCTGCGCGCTCAATCTGCTGTCGAGCCACGACCGCCCACGCATCATCTCGGTGCTCGGCGGCGGCCCCGACGAGTCACAGCTGCCCGAGTGCGAGCGCAGCAAGTGGCGCCTGGACGAGAACTCGATGGGCCTGGCCAAGAGCCGTTTTTGGCTTGCAACGCTCATGCAGATGACGTTCCCCGGCGTGCCTTCGATTTACTATGGCGACGAGTACGGCCTTGAGGGCCTGACCGATCCGGGCAATCGCCGCACGCTGCCTTTAAAGGAAGACCTGCACGACTTCGATACACTCGCCATCCTTAAAAACGCCTCGGCCGTGCGCCGCGCCCTGCCGTTTATGGTTGACGGCGAGATCAAGGCCTTCGCGCTCAACGACGACGTCTTGGCCTACACCCGCACGGGCAAAGACGGCGAGGCCGCGACGGTTATCATCAACCGCAGCCTTCGCAATTCGCACTGCGTGACGATCCCGGCGCTCGGCGAATGTGCGAGCGACGTGATCAGCGGCCACGAGTGCGAAATCCACAACGGTACCGTCACGCTCGATTTGTATCCACTGGGGTCGTCGATTATCTATCACCACGCCGAGCAGCGTCTGCAAGAGCCGCTTGATCACGGCGCTGGCGTCGTGTGCCACATCACCTCGGTACCGACCGACGATGGCAAGCCTGGTACGATCGGCGCACCCACGCGTCGCTTTATCGACCATCTGGCCGCCATGGGCATGCGCTACTGGCAGGTCCTGCCCGTCAACCCGACGGATTTCTTCCGCTCCCCCTATGCCGGGCCTTCGGCTTTTGCGGGCAACATCGACCTACTGCCCGAGAGTCACGAGGAGCTAGCCGCCGACTTCGCTGTCTGGAAGACCCGCGGCGGCGAGGATGCCGACCCACTGTACACCGCGTTTAAACATCGCAATGCCGATTGGCTCGAGAAGTACTGCGTCTACATGGCAGTTAAGAAGTACTTTGAGGGCGAGTCGCGACACGATTGGCCGGCAGATGTCGCGCGCTACAACGAGCATCTGATCGACGACAAGCGCTTCCACGACGAGGCCGAGCTTCAGGCGTACATGCAGTACCGCTTTGACCTGGCTTGGTGCGAGCTCATGAACTACGCGCACAAGAAGGGCATCGAGGTTATCGGCGATATTCCCATGTACGTGTCCGACGATTCGGCCGATGCGTGGAGCGAGCCCGAGAACTTCTGGCTGTCCGACACCGGTAAGGCGATTGAGATTTCGGGCGCGCCGCCCGACAACTTTGCGCCCGAGGGCCAGGTGTGGGGCAACCCGACGTTCCGCTGGGACCACATGAAGCAGAACGGCTATGGCTGGTGGATGGATCGCCTGCGTCGTGCATTTTCGCTCTACGACCGCGTGCGCCTGGATCACTTCTTGGGCTTCCACAGCTACTTTAGTATCCCCGCGGGCAAGGCTTGCGCCGACGGCCGCTGGCTGGCTGGCCCGGGCAAGGACCTGTTCCAAACCGCCTACGACGAGCTCGGTCCGCTCAACTTTATCGCCGAGGATCTGGGCTATTTGACGCCCGGTGTTCGCGCCATGGCTTCGACCTGCGGCTTCCCCGGCATGGACGTGCTGGAATTTAGCGACTACGACGTTCGTTGCGGCGTGCATCCCACGCCTGGCAAAATCCTGTACACCTCGACGCACGATACGTCGACGCTGGCTGGTTGGTGCACGCGCTCCTTTGCGGGCGGCGATGAGCCAAGCGGAGTTGAGGTGGCGGCCAAGCTGATGGGCGACGCGCTGGCAAGCGACGCTCCTCTGGTGATGATGCCACTGCAGGATCTCCTGGGACTTGGCGACGACGCACGCATGAACGTACCGGGCGTGGCTACGGGCAACTGGACCTGGCAGGCTGACGAGGCCGACGTTGCGGCCGCCGAGGGCAAAACTGCGCAGCTCCTGCGCAACACCCATAGATTCTGGGGCGAGGCGTGATAAAACGCCCGATATAGGGTACAGTTACAGACGTTTGAATTTTTGCGGGCAGAGCGATCTGCCCGCTTTGTGCTGAAAAGGAAGTATTATGGCACGCTACGATTACAAGTGCTCGAGCTGCGGCAACGTGTTTGAGGTTGAGCACCCCATGTCCGAGAGTCCCGAGGTCGTGTGCCCCAGCTGCGGTGCCCCAGCCGCCAAGACGTTTTCGGCCAGCGGTATTAAGTTCGAAGGCAGCGGTTTCTACAACACCGACCAGCGCAGCGGCGGCTCCAGCACCAGCGCCACCAGCGGCTGCTGTGCCAACTGCCCGCATAGCCACTAGTGACAAGCGGCCCCGCGATCAAGCCCGATCGCGGGGCTATTTCTTTGCGCTATGAGTAGCTCTATGAGTTGCGGACCAGCCTGGCGCAGAAGTGGCCGTCGTAGGAGTCGGCGTTTACGGGGACGCTTTGGAAGAAGCCTCGGTCGTTTTGGCGTACGGATACGAGCTTCTTAGCCTGATCGAACTCGGGGAGTTGCAGAATCTGCGCCTCGGAGAGCGGTGCGACGCTAAAGTCGGCGCCCTCGGGAGAGGCCAGGAAGGCATCCACGACCTGTGTGTTCTCTTCATCAAAAACCGAGCAGGTGGCATAGATGAGCTCTCCGCCGGCGGCCACGCGCGCGGCGGCTTCCTTGAGCATCGTCAGCTGCAGTTTGGGCAGCTCAACCGCCACATCCTTTTCGGTCAGGCGCCACGGAATCTCGGGATGACGACGCATGGTTCCGGTGCCAGAGCACGGTGCATCGATAAAGACCGTGTCGAACTTAACCGGCTTGCCAAGCATGGCATCAAACGACGTCAGTACTTCATCAAGCTCGCAGGCATCACCCGAAACCGTACGAACACCCTGAATACCGGCCTTATGCAGGCGAGCGAGATTCAGGTCGCACTTACGGTCATGAAGATCAAGTGCCGTATGCTGACGCTCATAGCCGGCGCGCTTGGCCTGGCACATCATCACATAGGTCTTGGTACCGCGACCGGCACCAATCTCAAGGCAGCTACCAGGGCGCGTGGCAGCTGTGGCGATAAGCTGCGCGTTAAGGTCCGAGGCCACCGCGGCAGCACGCTCAAATACGCCCGACGCAACCGTAACCTGGGCATCAACCGGGGCATGGCAGCCTGGGAAGACAGGCGCGACGAGCTGCGAGATATACGGATCGGGCTTGGTAGCAAAGGCGTTCTCATGCAGAGCCAGAGGCGCGGGGGCCAGATTGCCGGCAAAGTTAAGCGAACCCTCTGGCGTGTCAAACGACGCCATAATACGAGCGCACAGCCAACGCGGCAGACCCATCAGGCGCGACAGACGAACCAAGCGTCGCTCAGACTCATCTACATCGGACGCAGTGGCAAAGTCCTCAACATTGTCCGCAACCTTATGCAGCACGGCATTGGCCAAACCGGCGGCAGACTTAGCTCCGCTGCGCACCAGCTCAACGCCCTGACTCACCGCAACGCGGCCAGGCGTATGCAGATAGAGCATCTCGAAGGCCGAGATACGAAGTGCCATGCGAACACGCGGCGCAACCTTTTTAGGCTTATCGAGAAACTGATCGAGCAGCTCGTCCAAAATACCCTGCGTAGCGGCCACACCCAGCGCCAAGCGGGCGGCAAAAGCGGAATCGCGCTGGTCAATAGCCTTGGCCGATGCGCGAGAGGACAGCACGTCACGCGCATACATGCCGCGGCGATCGGCCTCCATTAGCACATCGAGCGCAAGTTTGCGCGCGGGAGACAGCTTGCTCATGACAAAACACCCCAGATAAGATCGGCGCCTTGCAGCCCAGCAGCCCAAGCAGAAGCGGCCATGGCACGCTTGCCATCGGGCTTAACCTCGAGCAGTTCAACCGCACCATCGGAAAGACCAAGGTAAACACGCTTGGCCTTAATGAGAACCTGACCCTCGCCAAGCGACACATCAGCCGGCGCAGCATCGAGCACGCGCACGGTCTTGCCGGCAATCACGCAACGAGCAGGCGCAGTATCGGACGAAGCGAGCACATGACGCACGCAATCGAGCGCAGCCATCTGCGGATCCAGACGCATCTCCAGCTTGGAAATCTTGGCAGCATGAGTGACGAGCGACTCATCCTGCTCAGTCCACGCGGCGGTACCATCGGCAAGAGAAGGAAGCGTATCGGCAAGCAGTTTGCCGCCAAGCTCACCAAGCTCAATGGTCAGCGCCTCAGCATGCTTACCGGAAACCGACGTGGAAGCCTGGGCACAATAAGCGCCGGTATCAACGCCATGTCCAATACGCATAATAGAAACGCCAGCAACCTCATCACCAGCGAGAATCGCACGCTGAATAGGAGCAGCCCCACGCCAACGAGGCAGCAAGGACGCATGGACATTCACAATACCAAGCGGTGCCATATGCAGCACGTCATCAGGCAAAATGCAGCCATAAGCAGCCACACAGAAGATATCGGCTTGCGCAGCTTGGAGAGCCTCAACAACCTCAGGGGTCATACGATTAGCCTCAATAACCGGCAACCCAAGCTCAAGCGCCTTAGCCTTAACAGGAGAAGGCTCAAGCTTCTTACCGCGCCCACGAACAGCATCAGGACGAGTAACAACAAGCGCAATCTCGTTGCCAGCCGCAACAAGCGAAGTTAAAGAAGGCACAGCAAAATCGGGCGTACCCATAAACACAATACGCATAAAAGTTAGTCTCCTCTCAATAACGAGCCGAGACGGCTACAAAACAAAAGCGTTCCGGGTCGCAAACGCACCCAGTCGCAAGAACAATTCAACAAGAACAAATATACCCAAAACCAAAGAAAGAGCCGCAATAAAAGCAGCTCTTTCAGCAAAGCACCTATCAGCAAAGACGCCCTTCCCTGGCCCGACGGCACCCGGGCGAGACAAGCAGCGTCAACGTAGTCCCCGGGGTGCCCGCCTATATCGTCCCGCGCGCAGTTTCGCAGCGCAGCGAGAATGTTTGAGCACGGGATGATATAGGCGGGCACCCCGGGGACGGACAAACCTACTCCGTCTCGCCCGGTCGAGCGCCGCGGGCCAGGGCGTCCTGGTATTCCTTGACGGCCTTGAGCCTCTGCATGGGCTTCAGTCGCTCGAACATGGTGTTGCCGTGCAGGTGATCGATCTCGTGCTGCAGGCACACGCAGAACAGATCGCCCGTGGCCTCATAGCGAATCAGGTTGGCGTCCAAGTCGTACGCCTCGACGACGACATGGTCGGGACGCTCGATCTCGCAGCTAATGCCGGGGATGGACAAACAGCCCTCACTAAACGGCACCAGATGGTCGCTCTGCTCAACAATGACGGGGTTAATGAGCACATACGGGTCGTAGTCGTTCTTGTCGCTGTAGTCGCAATCGATGGTGACGAGCTGGATGAGCTCACCGATCTGCGGGGCAGCCAGGCCGCAACCGCCGTTCTCGAACATCATCTTCTTCATCTTCTCGGCAAGTGCCTCGATCGCCGGGGTGATCTCCTCGATGACGGCGCACTCCTGGCGCAGACGAGGGTCGGGCGACAGAACGATTCCGTTGGCTTCCATGGCCATCCTTTCGGGTTGTTACATCAAATCATAGGCGTCGACGTCAACGCTCACGCTCACGCCGCGCACAGAGCCCACCTCTTTGAGGCAGGCGTCGATTTCATCAGAGACATGGTACCCCACGGGCGACTTCACAAGCAGATGGAAGCGGTAACGGTCCTTGGCTCTCTCGATTACACACGAAGCCGGGCCCAGCACCTGCGGCACCGCGCTGCCCGCCCGCAAAAAGTCGGGCGCGGCGGCATGCCAGCGGCGCTTAAGAAGCTTTGCAATGCGCCCGATGTAGTCCTGCGCGTCGTCTCGGTTCGCCGACCACACCAAGATGTTGACCAAGCGAACAAACGGCGGGTACAGCGCCTCGCGGCGCTGGTCCAGGTCGTAGTCGGTAAAGATCGAACGGTCGTGCTCAGCGACGGCGCGAATTACCGGGTCATCGGGCAGGTAGGTCTGGATGATCACCTCGCCGGGACGATCGCCGCGACCGGCACGGCCCGCCACCTGTTCCAGCAGGTCGTAGGCGCGCTCCCCTGCGCGGAAGTCCGGCAGCTTGAGGGCGAAGTCGGCATTGACCACGCCCACGAGCGTGACCTCGGGAAAGTCGAGACCCTTTGCGATCATTTGGGTGCCCAGCAAAACGGCGCAATCGGCCGCATCGAATTGCTCGAGCAGCTTTTTGTGCGCATCCTTGCCGCGCGTGGAATCGGCATCCATACGAATAATGGCGACGTCCTCGGGAAGCAACTGGTGCAGTGCGTCCTCGATCTGCTGCGTGCCCAGACCCATTTTTGCCAGGTAGCGACTGCCGCATTTGGGGCAACGGCTCGTAGGCGCGGGATACGGCTGCACGCGCCAAGACGAACCGCATGTATGACACTGCAGCGTGTGCGTGCGCTCGTGATACGTAAGCGCGGTGGAGCAGTGGTTGCAGGTGGGGACGCAGCCGCACTCGCGGCACATCAGGAATGGCGCAAAGCCACGGCGGTTATGCAACAGCACGGCCTTCTCGCGTCGCTCGACCACACGCTCCAAGCCCTCCATCAAGGGCTTTGAGAACATGGAGCGGCTGCCGTGCGAGAACTCACGGCGCAGGTCGGCGATCCGAACCGTAGGCAGAACAGCATGTCCCGGGCGCTCGGGCATCTCGACGCGCGTCCATGTGGCACCGTTATACGTGCCACGGCGGCAGCGGTCGAGGGCCTCGGCAGAAGGCGTGGCGGAGCCCAACACGAGCGGGCAGCGGTAGCGTCGCGCCATCTCGGCCGCCACCTCGCGCGCATGGTAGCGCGGACTAGAGCCCTGCTTATAGCTGGTCTCGTGCTCCTCGTCGATGATGATAAGGCCCAAGTCGCTGAACGGGCAAAAGAGCGCCGAGCGGGCACCCACGACCACACGCGCGGCACCGCTGGCAACCATATCCCACTGGTCCAGGCGCTCGCCGGCCGAAAGGCGCGAATGGAACACGGCGACCGTCTCGCCAAAGCGCGAGCGGAAGCGGCCGACAGTCTGGGCCGTCAGCGAAATCTCGGGCACGAGTACGCAGGCCGAACGGCCAGCTGCCAGCACACGCTCGATGGCGGAAAGGTAAACCTCGGTTTTGCCGGAGCCGGTTACGCCGTCCACAAGGACAACGTCACCATGAGCGTCGAGGCGCGCGCGCTCAATCTGCGTGAGCGCCTGCTGCTGGCCGTTGGTAAGTGCGACCGGCGCCTTGCCGCTTGCCGAGGACAGCGTGGTCTGCTCGCTGCATCCACGCCAGGCGCGGCGCTCCTCCACAACCACGACGCCGCGTTTTTCGAGCGACTTGATGGTCACCGACATGCTGTTATAGAGAAGGTTGAGGTCGCGCGTCGTGACCGGGCCGCACTGGAGCGCCTCAATGAGCTGACGCTGACGAACTGCAGTCTTGGGCGGCGTATAGTCGAAACCCTCGGGCGTGAGCATGACCCAGCGGTTTTGGATTGGCTTGACGGCGGGACGTTCAACCGTCCACACGCCGTCGTCACCCTTGACCACGCGCGGGCTTCCGCCCGGTGGCAAGAACAGGCGCAGGCACTCGGAAAGCGTTGCGACATATTCGCGGCTCATCCAACGCGCGATGCGGGCGGCCTCGGCACTAAAGAGCGGTTTGCTGAGGATAGCCTCGATGGCTTTAATGCGGGCTGGGTCGAGGGCGTTGATGCCTTGCAGGTCACCCAGCTCAGGCGCAATGTCGACGATATAGCCCGCGGCGGCACGGTTACCAAAGTGGACCAGGACCGTGGATCCGATTTGCGCCTCGTTGGCAAGGGACCGGGGAATGCCATAAGCAAACGGCTCGGACAGCGCACGGGTGGGAATGTCGAGGACTACGCTCGCATAGGCGGCGACGGGTTCAGGCGCGAACTCAGGCTTGGCCGGAGTCTCCTCCGGTTCCGGCGAACCAAACAGCGACAGTTGCTCGGCCATGGCCCCTATACCTCCCATCCCATGCGTCTTCAGAAACAAGAGCCCCACTCGGGTGAACGGGGCTCGGATACATGCGTTTACGCGGCTGCTACAGCGCCATCGTGCGGGCGCGGTCGATACGCGCCAGGCAGTCGTCGCGGCCGACGAGCGCCATGGTCTCGCCCAGCGGGGGGCTCACCATGTTGCCGCAGACGGCGACGCGCACGGCCTGGAACACCACGCGCTTCTTAAGGTCCATCTGCTCGGGCAGCGGCTCAAGCGCGGCGTCGATGTTGGCAGCCGTCCACTCGGTAACACCCTCGAGCGCGGCCTTGGCGGCGTCCAGAATGGCACCCATGCCCTCCTTGGCCAGGCCCTTATTGACGGACTTCTCGTCATACTCGAGCGTCTCGGCCGTAGCGAAGATGGGGGCGGCGACGGTCACGGCGTCGGCCGGCATCTTGGTGCGCGGCTTGACGATGGCGGCAAGCGCGTCAATCCAGTCCTCGCCGTACTCGACGTTGCCCTCGATGAGACCCGCCTCGTGCAGCTCGGGGACCATGATCTCGTCGGCAAACTGAGCGTCGGACATACCGTTGATGTACTCGGCATTGACCCAGTCAAGCTTCTTGGGATCGAAGGTCGCCGGGTTCTTGGAGATGCGGTCGAGCGAGAACTTGCTGGCCAGGACATCGCGCGGGATGATCGTGGTCTCGCCGTCGAGCGACCAGCCGAGCAGCGCCAGATAGTTGACGAAGGCGTCGGACAGGTAACCGGCGTCGCGGTATTCCTCCACCGAGGTGGCACCGTGGCGCTTGGAAAGCTTTTTGCCGTCGGCGCCCAGGATCATGGAGATGTGAGCGAACGTGGGCACGGGAGCGCCGAGGGCCTCGTAGACCATGACCTGACGCGGGGTGTTGGACAGGTGGTCGTCGCCGCGGATGACATGGGTGATCTTCATCATGGCGTCGTCGACGACGGTCGCGAAGTTATACGTGGGCGTGCCATCGGAGCGGAAGATGACAAAGTCGTCGAGCTCCTTGGCGTCGAAGGTCACCTCGCCGTGGACGGCGTCGTGGATGACGACGTCGCCGCGGTCCTCGGGCACCTTAATACGCAGGACGTAGGACTCGCCGGCCTCGATGCGACGGCGGGCCTCCTCGGGATCAAGATCGCGGCAACGGCGCTGATAGCCCTGGAAGGGGTCCTTGCGCTCCTGCGCGGCCTTGCGGTCGGCGTCGAGCTGCTCCTTGGTGCAGAAGCAGGGATAGGCCTTGCCCTCGTCCCAAAGCTTCTGGGCGGCCTGCTTGTACAGGTCCAAGCGCTCAGTCTGGGCGTAGGGGCCAAAGTCGCCGCCTACCTCGGGGCCCTCATCCCAGTCCAGGCCAAGCCAACGCATGGCGCGCAGGATGATCTGCGTGTTCTCATCGGTGGAGCGGGTGGGGTCGGTGTCGTCGATGCGCAGGATGAACGTGCCGCCGTTTGCGCGGGCGAAAGCCCAGTTATAGATAGCGGTGCGAGCGCCACCGATGTGCAGCTTGCCCGTCGGTGAGGGTGCAAAGCGGACGCGAACGTCTGATGCCATGGATATCTCCTCGATTGCAGGATGGATGTCTAACCGCACCAGTATAAAGCATCAAAGCAACCTCCGCACAAAGGGCACCGACTCACTCATTGGGGACAGGCTAAAATGACTACCCAATGAGCACCCGACTGGTCATTTAAGTCTGTCCCCAATGAGTAGGTGCGGAAAGGGTGTGAATGTTTAATTTACGCGCTATGATGTGCCCTTGCATAGAGAGCCTGGCGGAATGGTAACGGTCGCCGGGACACGTTTTTGAAAGGACAATCATGTCAGAAGAACTTCGTTCCATCCCACCCCAACACGGGTCCTTCGTATTTACGTCGGAGTCGGTGACCGAAGGTCATCCCGATAAGATCGCTGACCAGATCAGCGACGCCGTCCTCGACGCAATCCTCGCCAAAGAAATAGAGCTCCAGGAGCAGGGTTACATCGCCCCCAACGGCGTGCCTGCCAACGTGGAGAACGTCCGCTGCGCCTGCGAGACCCTCGTGACCACCGGCACCGTCATCGTCGCCGGCGAGATTCGCACCCAGGCCTACGTCGACGTGCAGGAAATCGCTCGCGGCGTTATCCGCCGCATTGGCTACAACCGTGCCAAGTTCGGTTTTGACTGCGATACCTGCGGCGTTATGAGCCTCATCCACGAGCAGTCGCCCGATATCGCCCAGGGCGTTGACGAGTCCTTCGAGACCCAGACCGGCGCTACCACCGACCCGATCGACCTGATCGGCGCCGGCGACCAGGGCATGATGTTCGGTTATGCCTCCAACGAGACCAAGACCCTCATGCCCATGCCGCACTACCTGGCAAGCCGCCTGGCCGAGCGCCTGGCTGCCGTGCGCCATGACGGAACCCTGCCCTACCTGCGCCCCGACGGCAAGACCCAGGTCACGGTGCGCTACGAGGAAGGCAAGCCCGTGGAGGTCACGACCATCGTCATCTCCACGCAGCACGCCGCCGAGATTGAGGACATGGGCAAGATCAAGGCCGACCTCATCGAACACGTCATCACCCCGGTCATGGCCGCCGAGAACATGCCGTGGGACAACGCGGACATCTACGTGAACCCCACCGGTCGCTTTGTCGTGGGCGGCCCCATGGGCGACACGGGCCTCACCGGCCGCAAGATCATCGTCGACACCTACGGCGGCTACGGCCGTCACGGCGGCGGCGCCTTTAGCGGCAAGGACTGCACCAAGGTTGACCGCTCCGCCGCGTATGCCGCGCGCTGGGTCGCCAAGAACGTGGTCGCCGCCGGCCTGGCCGACCGCTGCGAAGTCGAGCTTGCCTACGCCATCGGCGTTTCCAAGCCCCTCTCAATCATGGTCGACACCTTCGGTACCGCGCATGTTGCCGAGGACAAGATCGTCGAGGCCGTCGAGAAGACCTTCGACCTGCGCCCGGGCGCAATCATCCGCGACCTAGACCTGCGTCGCCCCATCTACGAAAAGACGGCAGCCTACGGTCACTTCGGCCGCGAAGACGCCGACTTCACCTGGGAGAATACCGACCGAGTCGAAGAACTCAAAGCAGCCTGCGGTCTGTAAGCTAACGAGAAAAGCCGCAGCCAAATAGCAACGCACCAAAAGAAGTACCGCCCCCAAGCGGTACTTCTTTTTTATTAATCCGGTGGTGAAGATATTTCGATATGAGCCCACGCTGCGTCACCAGCTAATGAATTTTGCAGCACGCGCCCTTCTACCATGTATCCTTAGTCCCGAGGGGCGGGGCATAAGGTCGATCGCGAGTTCCGCACGAGCCGGAGAGCACTTAATGTGCTCTCCGTGCGAGCAGGACTGTCCGAGCAGGCGACCTTATGCCCCGCCCCTCGGGACGACGAGACAAGGCAAAGGAGCAACCATGGCAGGCAAGCCGCAAACACTAGCTACGACCTCGGCATTCGAGATCTTAGGCCCCGTCATGGTCGGCCCCAGCTCATCGCACACCGCCGGCGCCCTGCGCTGCGCCCAAGTTGCCGCCAGCCTGCTGGAAGGCCGCATCACCAAGGTCACCTTTGGCCTGTGGAACTCCTTCGCCCACACCTACCGCGGCCACGGCACCGACCGTGCGCTCGTCGCGGGCATCCTGGGCCTCGACACCGATGACGAGAACATCAAGCAGGCCTTCGACCTCGCGCGCGAGCAGGGCCTCGAATATCACTTTGACATCAAGGGCGACGACGCCTCCATCCACCCCAATACCGTCGACATCGACATGGTCGACGACACGGGCGCCACGGCACAGGTCCGCGGCGAGAGCCTGGGCGGCGGCAAGATGCGCATCAGCCGCATTAACGGCGTCGGCGTCGACATCTCGGGCATGTATTCCACGCTCTTCGTGGCGCACAAGGACGTCCCCGGTGTACTCGCCGCGCTCACCAACCTGCTCGCCTACGCCCACGTAAACATCGCCTTCTGCCGCACCTACCGCACCGAAGTGGGCGGCCAGGCCTACTCCGTCTTTGAGACCGACGGCGCGCCCGACGACACCGTCGTCCCCATGCTACGCAAGCTCGACAATATCGATTACGCGACCTTTATCGAGCTCCCCGGGTCTGCCTCGTCGCTCTCTCCCGGCGTCTCGGCCAAGGAAATCTTCGACGACGGCGAGCAGCTGCTCGATGCGTGCGAGGAACTGCGGCTCAGCATTGGCGCCGTCATGGCCGTTCGCGAGGCGCGTCTGACCGGCGAGGCCCACGCCGTCGCTGCTATGCGCCGCGTGCTCGACGTCATGCGCGAGGAGACCACGGCCCCCATCGCCAATCCGCAGCGTTCGCTCGGCGGACTTATCGGCGGCGAGGCCAAGCTTGTCGAAGCCACCGGCCGCAACGATTTGAGTGAAAGCCTGATGGGCCCCGTCCAGACCGAAGCCGTGGCCCGCGCGATGGCCGTGCTCGAGCGCTCCGCCACGATGGGAGTGATCGTCGCCGCCCCCACGGCAGGCTCCGCGGGTGTCGTGCCCGGCTGCGTGTTGGCGCTCGCCGATCACCTTCAGCTCGACGACGAGCAGGTCATGGACGCGCTCTACTGCGCAGCCGCCATCGGCCTCAACCTCACCACGAGTGCCTGCGTCGCCGGCGCTGAGGGCGGCTGTCAGGCCGAGGTGGGAAGCGCCGCCGCCATGGCGGCCGCCGCGCTGGTGCAGATGCTCGGCGGCACGCCCGAGCAGGCGCTCGACGCCAGTTCCATCGCGCTGAGTAACCTGCTGGGCCTCGTTTGTGACCCCGTCGGTGGCCTCGTGGAGGTGCCCTGCCAAAACCGCAACGCCATCGGCGTAGCAGCGGCCTTTAGCTCGGCACAACTCGCCCTCGCCGGCATTAAGAGCCTGGTACCGTTTGACCAGATGGCACACGTCATGCTCTCAGTGGGCCACGCTTTACCGGCCACGCTGCGCGAGACGGCAAAGGGTGGCATCGCGCAGGCTCCGGCCGCACTTTCGGCCTGTGCAAAATGCGGTGTGTGCAGATAGCGGCAAAGAACGACTCAAAGGTGGGACAAATGTCCCACCTCTTTTGAATGCCACCGTTTCCGTACCACAAACAGCAGGGCAATCGCTATAATGCAAGCCCAGTAAAAACACGATGAGCCGCAAGGCGAAACTCGAAGGATATAGATACGATGTCGCAAAACGACCGAACTCAACTGATTCCCGATCCGCAGCAGCCGAGCAGGCACACCGGCGGCGTTCAGTCGCCGCGTCCCATCGCGCCGAGTCACGGTCAGCTGCGTGGTGCAGCAAACGCCTCGCCGCGCCCAAACCAGCAGCGTCAGCAGCGTCAAGGAAACGGCAACGCTCCCAAGCAGGCCCCCTCGCATGCTCGAGGAGACCGCGGCCCCGTAGGTAAGCCCGCCGACAACAAAAAGTCCGGTAAGAAGACGACGCTATTTGTCGTCCTGGGTCTTATCGCCATCGTCTACATCGTTGGTGTTGTAGCATTCTCTCAGGTCGCCTACCCCAACACAACCATCGCCGGCGTGGATGTCTCGTTCTCCAACGCCTCGTCTGCCGCCACCAAGGTCAACTCGGCATGGAAGCACTACAAGCTCACCGTCACGGGCGATGACTTTAGCTGGACCTATCAGCCCGAGTCCGATGAACCCATCGTCGACGGTGAAGCCGCCGCAAAAGAGATCATTAGCCATAACGAGTCCTTTATGTGGCCCGTCCGCCTCGTTGAATCCTTTGGCGGCAAGACCAAAACCACCATCACTTCCGACGAGGTCGATTTGGATCAGGATGTCGACCTTTCCATGCTCTCCGATGCCTTTGATCAAAAGCAATTTGAGGAGGACCTGGGGGCCGCCATCGATGACTTCAACGAGGGCCGCTCGGGCACGTTCGAGGCATCAAGCTCCTATGACGAGCAAGCCGGCAAGTTTACCGTCGAGAAGGCGCGTTCTAATGAAAAGCTCAACCGCGATCATGTCATTAAGTACGCCGAGCTCGAGCTTGCCTCGCTCGCCGAGACCGTCGATCTTACGAAGCTCGGCAACGATGCCTATGAACCGCTCAATGGAACGCTGACCAACGACCAGATTCAAGCTGCTTGCGATGCCGCCAACAACTTCCTGGGCGTCAACGTCACCCTCAAGCTCAACGGCGAGGATGCCGGCAAGGTCGATGGCAGCTCCGTGCTGCAGTGGATTAGTTTTGCCGATCCGGCGAACCCCACGCTCGACACCTCGCAGATCAGCAGCTGGGCCGCCGAGCTTGCCAACGGCTTTAACACCGTGGGATCCACCCGCTGGTGGACACGCGCCGACGGCAAGCAGTGTGCCGTCGAAGGCGGTGACTTTGGTTGGTCCATTGACAGCAGCTCGCTCGCCAAGCAGGTCGAGGACGCCATCAACAACAAGCAGACCGGCGAGATCGAGATCAAGTACTCCCAGAAGGCAGACACCTTTACCGCAAAGGGAGAGCCCGACTGGAAGGCGTATATCGACGTCGATCTGTCCGAGCAGCACGCGCGCTACTATGACGAGAACGGTAATATCGTTTGGGAGGCCAACTTTATTTCTGGCAAGCCGGGAGAGGACGCCACCCCCGAGGGCGTATGGCAGATCAACAGCAACAATGGCGCCAGCAAGCTTATCGGTGCCAAGGACCCCGAGACCGGCAAGCCCAAATACGAGAGCCCGGTCAGCTATTGGATGCCGTTCGAGGGCAATATGGTCGGATTCCACGACGCCACCTGGCAAAACGACAAGAGCTTCGATAATGCCGAGTCGTACAAGTGGTGCGGCAGCCACGGTTGCATCAACCTGCGCCTGGCCGATGCAAAGGCACTTCACGACTGCATCAAAGTCGGCCTGTGCGTGGTTGTCCACTCGTAGTGCAACGCGCGCATTCCCACAACGTTGAGCTGCTGCGACCAATCTAACAGTTCCGAAAGAATCCGCCATATGCGCCCGCCTTACGCGACGGGCGCATATACTTATTGAGGAACTTTCTATAAAGGAGACGCTATGCCGAATGTCCCCATCATCACCCCAGGCCCGGATGATGCCGAGTACACGCCCGAAGGTGCCACCGAAACGATTCCTTTGATTACAAACGTACATGCCGAAAAGCAGAGCGGACGCACGAACGATACCGCCGAGATTTCCGATGAAGAAGCCTATGCAAAGCTCAAGGCAAAGCGTGCCGAGCGTCGGCGCAAAAAGCTCATCCGACGCGGTATCGCCGTCGGTGTCGTTGTTGCCATCGCGCTCATTGCCATCATCGCAACGCTGGTCATCAACGCGCAACCCGCAGGCACCAACGGACCGGTGACCGACATGGTCACCGAAGGCACGTTTACCACAACGGTCGAGGCGAAAGGCCAGCTCAAACCCATTTCGTCCTCAGTGGTCTCCCCTTCTGTCGACGGCACGGTCGATTCTATCAACGTGCAGGCAGGCCAATCCGTCAACGAGGGCGACGTGCTTATGACCATTAAAAACGACGAGCTCGATCGCAACGTTGCCGAGGCGCAACGTGCAGTTGCAGCCGCTCAGGAAGACCTCGCCAACGCGCAGAAAGCCTCAGCTGCCGCGCAGGCCACCCCAACGACGGACGTCGAGGGAGCTTCCGCAGCGGCTGGCGTCTCCGCCGCATCAGCGGACACGAACGCCGTATCGGCCGCGCAGCGCAGCCTCGCATCAGCCCAGGCAAACCTCGACCAGGCGAACGCCAAGGTCTCCAGTCGCACGGTCACGGCCCCGAGCTCGGGTAGCATCGTGGAGCTCAATGCCAAAGTGGGCGCCACGGTTACAGGCGGCATGATCATGGGCGAAAGCGATACGAGCGGCGGCAAGCAGTGCATGCAGATCGCCGACCTGTCCAAGATGAAGGTGACCGTGCAGGTGGGCGAAAAGGACATCGCCAAGATCGCCGTTGGGCAGAGCGCCAACGTCACGTATCCCGCGTTTCCCGATATCGTGAGCCAGGGCACCGTCACGGCTATCGCGTCGGTGGCAAACTCCGACGCCGCCAACGGTGGCGGCGGCAGCGTAACCTTTAACGTCGACATCCTCATCGAGTCGCCCGACGCGCGCCTGAAGCCGGGCATGACGGCCGAGGTATCGGTGGTGACCGAGCAGCTCGACGACGTGGTGATGGTGCCGACGATGGCGCTCATGACCGAAGACGGCGAACACTATTACGTCAACGTGGCAACCGATGACGAGGGCAAGCAAACCCATCGCGTGAAGGTGACCGTCGTGACGCAAAACGACAACGAAGCCGTAGTCGGCAAGACACAGGTCAAGCGCGACGACCAGGACTACGAGATCAACCCCAACGTGCCGGTTACCAAGCTGCGCGATGGCGACACCCTCGTCATGGACACCGGAGCGAACGCAACGGCTGACGGCGGCTACAGCGCGGATTCGGGCAGCATGTCTGACGATGAGGGCATGTAATGCGTCCCGTTATCGACATCCGCAACGTGCACCGCATCTTTGAGAGCGAGGCGGGGTGCGCCCACATCCTGCACAACGTGAGCCTGGCAGTAAATCCCGGCGAATTCGTCGCTATCACCGGCCCCTCGGGCTCGGGCAAGTCGACGCTCATGAACATCCTAGGCTGCCTGGATAAGCCGACGGCGGGCGGCTACTACCTGCAAGGGCTCAACGTGGCCGAGCTTGACGATGACGAGCTCACCGAAGTTCGCGCCCTGAGCATTGGCTTTGTCTTTCAGAGCTTCAACCTGCTGCCGCGCCTGTCGGTTATCGAAAACGTGATGCTGCCGCTGGCCTACACCAATGTGCCCCGTAGCCAGCGCGAAATGCGCGCCGTGCATGCGCTGCAGGCTGTCACGCTGCCCGTCGACCACTGGGACCACCGCATATCCGAGCTCTCGGGCGGCCAGATGCAGCGCGTCGCAATCGCGCGCGCCCTCGTCAATGACCCGCCCATCATTCTGGCCGACGAGCCTACGGGAAACCTGGACTCCGCTACCGGAGCGCTTGTGATGGAGACCTTCCATAAGCTCCAGAAACGCGGCAAAACCATCGTGCTTATCACACACGACCCCGGCATCGCCGCCGAGGCCGACCGTGCCGTGACCATCCGCGACGGTCGCATTCACGACGGCGCGTATATTCCACATGCACCGCGGACCCTGCGCAGCGCCGTAGATAGCCTGCCCATGATTTCCGCCTCCGCCAACCCGCCGAAAGGAGTGGTGGCATGAGCGCCCGCGATCTCATTCAGGAAGCCCTTCACTCGCTCGAGGCCAACAAGGGGCGCAGCCTGCTCACCATTCTGGGCATTGTCATCGGCATCGCCTCGGTTATCGCCATGACTTCGCTCATCGGCGGTATCCAAAACAGCCTGGTTAACAGTCTGGGCCTCAATGCGGCACGCATGGTGCAAATCTATTCGTCGCAAGAACTCACCGAGTCGGACATCGAGAAGCTTCAAAAACTGGTGCCGCAGATAGAGCAGATCGGCATTGTCGACAGCGCGTATACCGAGTATAAGACCGGCGATAAAAGCTATACCGTCATGGCACAGGGTGTCGATAGCGACATGCTCGACGCCGTGGGGGCCAGCAAGCTCGTTGCGGGGCGTACCTATTCCCAGGCCGAGTCTCAATCAGGCTCGCGCGTGGCGCTCATCAGCCGCGGCGGCGCCGATCAGCTTTACGGCAACGAACAGGACGCGGTGGGCAAGACTATTAAGGTGTCCAACGGCGAAGTGCAGATTGTAGGCGTGATTGATGGCGGCAGCGACTCCATGGGCTCGCTCACGCTGTATATGCCACGCGAAACCATCTCCGGGCTGTTTAGCGACGAGAATCCTTCATTCCCCAGCGTGACGGCACTTGCCGCCGAGGGCACGGACATGGATGAGCTTTGTAAGACCATCGAGTCCAAGGTGCGCGCGATGAAGGGCATCGAGGAGGAGGATGAGTACGACAGTGTATCGGCGACATCCATGAAAAGCGCCATCGATGCACTCAACTCCTTTATGGGCGCGTTCTCACTCATCATGGGCGCTGTCGCCAGCATCTCGCTGCTTGTCGGCGGTATCGGCATTATGAATATGATGCTCACCAACGTGACTGAGCGCATCCGCGAGATCGGTATTCGCCGTGCCCTGGGCGCCAGTCGTCGCGATATCACCGCGCAGTTTTTAGCCGAGTCTTCGGCATTGTGCATCACCGGCGGTCTGCTGGGTGTCCTGATTGGCTATCTGCTGGCCTGGGCTCTTGCGATGTTTGCCGCAGGATCAGGGGTTCTCGGCGAGCTCGGTGCCAGCGGGCAAATCACACCGAGCTTTTCAATCGCCACGGTGCTGCTGGCCTTCGCCGTCTCCGTCGGCATCGGAGTAATCTTTGGCTTCTACCCCGCTCGCCGCGCGGCAAAACTCGACCCGGTGGAGTGCCTACGCTACCAGTAAGCCACCACCAACAAGTTGCGGTGAATTAGGGACTGAATATGCTATCAAGCAGCAAAAACAGACACTATTTCACCGCAACTGATTGAAGGGCCCTAGGCGCGGCGAGCGCCTAGCGCGCGAACTCCCGTAAGAGCGCGTCTTCCACTTCCCGAAGCGAAAGGGCCCCGTCTCCCTCGGCGGGACGGGCGACCACGATACAGCGCGCTCCCACGTCGCGCGCGGAAGCGATCTTCTCGGCCGTGCCGCCTACGGTTCCCGAGTCCTTGGTCACAAGCCACTGTGCGCCCACCTGCCGAAGCATCGCCTCGTTGAGCTCGCGGGTGAAGGGCCCCTGCATGCCGATGATGTGCGATGGCGAAAACCCCGCGTCGATGCACTTCGTTATAGCACCGGGCAGCGGGAGAACACGCACGAAGAAGCGCTCCGCGAAATCGGCGACGCGCGTGTAGGGAGCAAGCTCCTTGCTCCCCGTCGTGAGAAGCGCGCGACCCGGGTTCTCGGAGAGAAAGCGCGCCGCGCAGGCGATCGACGCGACCGACACGACGCCTTTGGGTAGCGCCTCGACCGGGCGCGCAAGGCGCAGGCATCGTGCACCCACGGCGAGCGAAGCGGCCCGGATGTTGCCGCTTGCGAGCGTAGCGAAGGGATGCGTGGCGTCGACGACGATGCGCGCGCCGGAAAGCTCGCGCTCCATGTCGGCCTCGTCGAGCCTGCCCGCATGCACCTCGATGCCCGGAAGCTCGCCCAAAAGCTCGCCTCCGTACTCGGTTGCCGCGTAGGCACGGGCGGGGATGCCCGCCCCGCTCGCCCATTCGCACAGAAGGCGGCCCTCGGTGGTGCCGGCGAAGATGCGCAGCGCCGGCGCGGATGCGGGCGCCGTCACTTCGGGCCGCCTGGGCGCGTGATCTCGTAGAGCAGCGCGTTCATAATGGCGGCCGCCACGGTCGAGCCGCCCTTGCGACCCCTCGCGACGATGGCCGGCACGCGTCGCGCGAGTAGCTCCTCTTTCGCCTCGACCACGTTCACAAACCCGACCGGCACCCCAACGACGAGCGCGGGCGCAATCTTCCCCGCGTCCATGAGCTCGGCGAGGCGCAGAAGTGCTGTGGGGGCGTTGCCGACGGCCACGACAAGCGGACCCTCGATGCCGCAAGCTTTGTCCATACTCGCAACGGCGCGAGTCGTGCCCGCGGCGCGCGCAGCCGCGGCGACATCAGGGTCGGCCATGTAGCACACGGCCTTGCAGCCGAGCTTCGCGAGCGCGGGCTTGCTTATGCCTGCGAGCGCCATGTTCGTGTCGGTGAGCACCGTGGCCCCTGCGCGCAGCGCGTCGAGCGCACAGTGCGCGGCGTCATGGGTGAACACGAGGGAATCGGCGTACGAGAAGTCGGCAGTGGTGTGGATGACGCGCTTCACGACGGGCTCTTCGAGCGGCGGGAACGTGCGGCCG
>OIZQ01000087.1_pt1 | contig 64273 bp, 62 predicted proteins | sample 1588491 | NCBI WGS metagenome assembly OIZQ01 (sample SAMN03283262) | human gut metagenome | biome: human-associated habitat; material: feces | host: Homo sapiens | place: USA | collected 2013
GACTAAAACGCCAGCTCTCGCATAACGAGAACTGGCGTTCTTTGACAGGCTGAAATAATAAGAAATCCCGGCCTTTGGCCGGGATTTCTTATTATTTACACGCCCCGCAGCACGTGCTTGCGGTAGCTGGCGCGGAAGTAGAAGTACTCCGCCGTGCCGGTAATGGCCCAGGAGAAGATATACAGCAGATACAAAGACGGAATGGTCTTGAAATAGGCGAAGATGGTATACACCCAGATGACCCGGAACACACAGGAGCCCAGGATCACGATGATGGTGGGCACCACGCTGCGGCCGATACTGCGGGACGCGGCGATGCTGGCATCCATCCACGGGGCCACCACGAAGGAGAACCCCATGATCCGCAGACGCTGCATACCTGCGTCGATGACCTCCGGCTCGTTGGCGAACAGGGACAGGAACTCCCGTCCGAACAGCAGCAGCAAGCCGCCTGCCACGCCGCCCACGATGGCGGCGTAGCACATGCTGATGCGGTAGCTTTTCAGAATGCGGTCGTTGTTGCCCGCGCCCCAGTTGCGGCTGCCGAAGGTGGCGCAGGCGGTGTAAAAGGCGGCCATCATATTAAAGATCAGGGTGTCGGCGTTGGCGGCGGCGGAGTTGCCGGACACCATTACCGCGTCAAAGGAGTTGACGCCCACCTGCACAAACAGGTTGGCGATGGCGAAAATGGCGTTCTGCAAGCCGGTGGGAATGCCGATGGCCAGCACGCGGCGGCTGGCCTGGGGGTGGAACCGCAGCTTCCGCCAGCTGAGACGGCACTCGTCACCACGCCGCAGCAGGTGCAGCACGATCAGCAGCGCCGACAGGTACTGGGCGATGACGCTGGCCAGCGCCACGCCGTCCGCCGCCATGTGGCACTGGATGACGAAGAACAGGTTCAGCGCCACGTTCACCACACCCGCCGCCGACAGGTAGATGAGGGGGCGCTTGGTATCGCCGGTGGCGCTGAGCACGCCGTTGCCGAAGTTATAAAGCGCCATGGCGGGCATGCCGAAGGCGTAGATCTTCAAATACAGTGTCGCGCCGTCGATCAGCTCCGGCTTGGTGTTCAGCAGCGCCAACATGGGGCGGGCCAGCAGATTGCAGATCAGCAGCAGGATGATGCCTGCCGCCGCGCAGATCAGGAACGAGGTGTGGACGGTCTTTTCCACCTGCTCCCCATCCCGCAGGCCAAGGCCGTGGGCCACCGCCACATTGACGCCGCTGCCGATACCGATCAGCAGTCCCGTGAACAGCGATACCAGCAGCGTGGTGGAGCCCACCGCACCCAGCGCCCGGTAGTCGGCGAACTTTCCCGCGATGGCCACGTCGCTGAGGTTAAACAGCACCTCCAGCACCTGCGTCAGCATCAGCGGCAGGCTGAACAGCAGGATATTCTTCCACAGCGAGCCTGTGGTCATTTCGATGACGCACTTTTCCCGTGCCATAGCCGCGCCCTCCTTTTATAAAAATTCCGTATGCGTTCGGACAGTATAGCACGGCATTTTGTCGAAAACAACAGCATTTCCCTCCGATTTTCCTCTGGGGAAATGGCGGGAAATTGTGCAAAGTGCTCCCCCTTCCCCGCCCTGCTTCGGCCTCTCCGGGAAAAATCGCATATTTTGTGAACGAACTTCGGATGTTTTGTGAACATTAGCACTCTCCTATTGACAGTGCTAAAATCCGCGTTATAATAAAGCCGATCCTTGAGGGAGGGCAAAGAAAGCTCCCCACCGGAGATCAAAAATATATGTATCTGTCATGGTAACAGAGTTTCGCCGGCGGAACGCCGCCGGGAAAATGAATGGAGGTTATGACTTATGTTGCCTAGCATTTTTGGTGAAAATCTGTTTGATGATTTCTTTTCTGATCCTTTCGGCATGATGGTGCCTCAGGGCCGCGATCCCCTGTACGGCAAGCACGCCAAGAACCTGATGAAGACCGACGTCCGCGAGACGGAGGATTCCTACGAGCTGGACATTGACCTGCCCGGCTTCAAGAAGGATGAGGTCAGCATTGACCTGAAGAACGGCTGCCTGACCATTCAGGCCGCCAAGGGTCTGGACAAGAGCGAGAGCGACAAGAAGGGCAAGTACATCCGTCAGGAGCGCTACGCCGGTGCCTGCAGCCGCAGCTTCTACGTCGGCGAGGATGTGGAGCCCGACCAGATCAGCGCTAAGTTCGAAAGCGGCATTCTGCAGATCAGCGTCCCCAAGGCCGCCAAGAAGCTGCCCAAGAGCTCCTCGATCTCCATCGACTAACGCTTATATGACATAAAAAATCGGTGATGGCTTTGCCATCACCGATTTTTTATGTTACTCCGCAGATACTACCTGCTTGGACGCGGCGTCATAGCATACCGTCACCTGATGCTCCTCGTTGTCGGTGCCGGTGTAGGTGCATCTCACCTGCAGCACCGTACCGTCCCAGCCGTCGATGGTCACATCAAAAATGGGATAGCCGTTGGCCGGCACCGTCTGTACGGCGGGGAAAGCGTCCTTCAGCACCTCATTCCCCTCATACCACAGGTGCTCCAGAGTGAGTCTCATGCTGCCCACTGCTTCGCCATACCACCGCTCATCCGTACCCTGATAGAAATGCCAGACCTTGCAGTCAAGGTGGGGCGTTTCATCACGAACACTTTGGCCGATGGCCAGATAGGCGCTGTCCGACGACCAGTACAGGCCGGTGATCTTCGTATCGGGATACGCTTCGCTCATACCGGCATTCACACTGCCATCGCCCCAGCGGCGCTGCATATTGGCAGGCTTCGTTACCTTGACCGACGGATTGCCGAAGCTGCCGGCATACGTCACCACGGTGATGCTGCCGTCGGGTGATGTGCTGCTTTCGTTGCGGAACAAATCTCCTCGCGCTTGCAGGCTGCTCAGAAATACATACACCACCGCCAGCACAATCAGACTCAGCGTTACCGCCATAGCGATGAACCAGCGTCTGCGCCGACGGGCACGGCGTTCCTCCAGCGTCAGATCCAGCACCGCCTGCACCGCCTGAGAGGTGACGGGCTCCGCCGCCGCTTCCGGTTCCTCCGGGGCGGTCTGATAGGTCAGCAGCTGATCCACGCTCAGCTCCAGCGCTTCCGCCAGCGGCTCCAGCAGCGAGATATCCGGGCAGCCCGCGCCCCGCTCCCATTTGCTGACGGCCTTGTCCGTCACGTGCAGCTTCTCCGCCAGCTCCCGCTGGGTCATGTTCCGTTCTTTCCGTCTCTGGGCGATGAATCTGCCCAACATTTCTCGATCCATGGGATCACCTCCGCCTTCATGGTAGCAAAAGGTTCGCTGCCGCGCAACCGACGGAGCGTTGAGTGGGGCTTTCGTGCCTGCGGCGCAGGGAAAGTTTCGCGCTTCCGAGCGCGACCTACTTTTGTCAACAGTGACAAAAGTAGGCAAAAGCACCGGAAGGAACCTCCGGTTCCTTCACCTCCGGCGCGCTATACCGTGTACGAGGGCGGCAGTGCTTACCACACGTCCACGCGGCACTTCCTTTTTTCGTGCCGTTAAAAGGATCGTCTCTGCTCCTGCGCCGCTGCCGCTGATACCAGTAACGAACAACACTGTTTGTTCTACCGTTGATAATGTCAGCGGCAGCGGCGCAAGAGGGACAGGCGATGCGTCATACGCAACGATATCAACTGTTTTCTGTAACCGTGTGGTAAAGGGTCACAAATTCGTAATGAGAGTAGCGCGCAGGAAGTCCAGAAGCCTGGATTTCTGGCTGTCCTTTTGGTCACTTTTGGGACAGCGGCCAAAAGTGACTCGCCCCGGAGGGCGAAACACCCCCTTATTCACTCTTCAAACAAATACACCCTCGTCTCATAAGGCCGGGTGCAAAACGGGATGGCCGGGTCGGCCACCGGATAGTTCTGCAGCACCAGACGGCCCTTGGAGAAGTCGTACCCCTTAGGCGGCGTCACCACCAGGGGCCGCTCTGTAAAGGAGCAGGCCACCAGCAACCGCTGGCCCTTCATCTCGCGGGTGTACAGGTAAAGGCTCCCCGCCAGCGGACAGCAATCCCGGTACTTGCCCTCCCGCAGCACCGGAAGCCGCTTCCGCAAAGCGATGGCACGGCGGTAGAAATTCAGCAGCGAATCGGGATCATGCTCCTGGGCCTCCACGTTGATCTCCCGGTAGTTGTCGTTGACGTAGAACCACGGCGTTCCGGCGGTAAACCCGGCGTTGACCGTATCGTCCCACTGCATGGGGGTGCGGGCGCTGTCCCGGCTGCCCAGCCACAGCCAACGCAGCCGCACCTTCTCCGGAAGGCGGGGCATGAAGTTGCGGCTCTGCACGTCCTCATACATATCGGTATGGGCAGGCCGCCAGTTGGTCATGCCGATCTCCTGCCCCTGATAGACAAAGGGCGTGCCCTGCTGGAAAAGATAGGCCGCCGCCAGCGCCTTGCCGCTTTGCTCCCGGTACTGCTCGCTGCCGTAGCGGGAGATGACGCGGGGATGGTCGTGATTCTCCAGATACAGCATGTTCCACGCCTTGCCCCGCAGCTTCCGCTGCCACAGATCCCACACCCGCTTCAGCCGCCGCAGGGAAAAGGCAGTGTGGGCATAGTCGGTATACAGGCAGTCGGCGCACATGCTCTGGAACTGGATCATCATGTCCATCTGGCCCCGCTTTTCGTCGATGTATTTCAGTGCCTGACGGGGACTGACCATGGGAGCCTCCGCCAGCGTCACGCAGTCGTAGTGATCCAGCACGTCCCGCTTGAACTCCTCCAGATACTCGTGGACATGGGGGCCGTGGTTATAGTGGCGGATACCCCGTGCCGCAGGCATGAGCCGGTCGTCCGGCAGTCCATCCTTCTTGGAGATAAAGGTGATGACGTCCTCTCGGAAGCCGTCCACCCCCAGCTCCAGCCAGAACCGCAGGATCTCCTTTACCTCCTGCCGCACCAGCGGGTTATCCATGTTCAGATCCGGCTGCTTCACGGCGAACAGGTGGAGATAATACTCCTGCCGCAGCTCGTCCCACTGCCATGCTTTGCCCTCGAACACGCTGTCCCAGTTGTTGGGCAGATTGCCGTCGGGCTTCTCCTTGCGCCAGATGTAGTAATCGGTGTAGGGGGCGATGCGGCGGCGGGACTTCTGGAACCACTCGTGCTCGTCACTGGTGTGGTTCACCACCAGATCCATAATGACCTTCATGCCCCGGGCGTGAGCGCCCTCCAGCACCTTCTTGAACCACTCCATGCCGCCGAACTCCGCCGCAATATCCCGGTAATCGGAGATATCATACCCGCAGTCCGCGCCCGGCGAGGGATACAGCGGCGAGAACCAGATGCCGTCCACCCCAAGGCTCTTGATGTAGTTCAGCTTTTCGTACACGCCCTGCAAGTCGCCCATACCGTCGCCGTCGCCATCCTTGAAGCTGCGCGGCCAGATCTGATAGAACACCATGTCCTTATACCAACGGTCACGTCCCATATTGTATTGCCCCTTTCCGTTTTTCCTCTATTATAGCGCAAGCCGGGCGGCCTTGCAAGGCTGCCCGGCTTGCGTCTATTGAAAAAGCTGCAAGGGCATAGCCCTTTTTGACAAGCGAAACGTTACAAATTGCTCTGCCTTCTGTCAAAGGCCCGGCGCAGCCACCCGCCGATGGCGGTGACGCACACCAGCACCGCCACCAGAAACGCGCCGGGGATCACGATGATCCACCACGCGCCACGGTTCAGCGCCTGTTGGGAAAGGGTCAGCATGCTGCCCCAGGAGATAATATCCAGCGGCAGACCCATGCCCAGAAAGCTGAGGGTGGACTCCGCCGCGATGGCGGTGGACACACTCATGACCACCATAAACAGGATAGAGGACACGAAGTTGGGGGCCAGATGCCGCCACAGCACCCGGTGGAAGCTGCCGCCCATGCAGCGGCAGGCAATGACATAGCCGCTGTGCCGCAGCTGGCGCACCTCGGTACGCACCACCTTGGCCATGGCGCACCAGCCGGTGACGCCGATCACCAGCGACAGGCTCAGCACATTGGCAGTGCCCAGAATGGCCTGCAAGAACAGCACCAGCAGCAGCGACGGTACGCTGCCCAGCAGCTCGGTCAGGCGCATCATGGCCGTGTCCAGCCACGGCGCTGCCATGCCGCTGACGGCTCCGTACACCACGGCGATGACCGTGGACACGGCGGCGGCCAGAAATCCCACTGCCAGCGATACCCGGCCACCGTACCAGATGCAGGCGAAGATATCCCGGCCCATGGTGTCGGTGCCGAACCAGAATTGCCCCGACGGCGCGGCGGCGCAGTTGGCAAGATCCATATAGGCGGGGTCGCGGCCCGTCAGCAGCGGCGCGCACAGGCAACCCAGCACGATCACCGCCAGCACGGCAAGGGGGACAAGCGGCAGCTTCCGCCGCCGCTTGGGCAGAGCGGCGGGCGTCTTTTCCGGCAGAATGCCCACCACGGAAAACAGCTCCTGATCCGTCACAGCGCCGTCACCTCCCCCTGAGAAGCCCGCTGCCGGGGGTCGATCCGCTGGTTGATGCCCTGGGCGATCATGCTGCACAGGATCACCAGCGCACCGGTGAGGATACACAGCACCATCAGCAGGTTATAGTCGGCGTAGCGGGCGCTTTCGAAGGACAGCGCCCCCAGCCCCGGATAGCTGAACACCGTTTCCACGATGTAGGTCCCCCCCAGCACGTGGGGCACAGAGATAGCCATCAGACTGAAATACGCCGGCAGGCTGTTGGGCAGACAGTGCCGCAGCAGCAGACGGCGGCGGCTCAACCCCGTGGCACGGCCCATCAGCACATAGTCGGAGCGCACCTCCTCCAGAAGGCGGCTGCGCACCATGTAAGCGTAGTACCACAGGTGCCCCGCCAGCACCACCGCCATGGGCAGGATCAGATGCACGATCCGGTCGCCCACATCGTCGGCGTGGCCGATGGCGTAAGCGCCGCTGCTGGGCAGCCACCGCAGCGCGACACAGAAAATCAGGATCAGAATCATGGACAGCCAGAATTCCGGAATACAGCTCATCACCGTGCCCAACCGGCACAGCATCTTGTCCACCCAGCGATCCTCGTACCACGCGCACAGAAGCCCCAGCCCCAGCGCGCCCAAAAAGGTCAGCACAAAGCCCACGCCACCCAGCAGCAGCGTGTTGCCTGCCCGCTGGACGATGACCTCCATCACCGGCTGCTTGTACTTATAGGAGATACCGAAATCGCCGTGGAGGGCGTTTTTCAGCCACACGCCGTACTGCTCCAGCAGCGGCTCGTCCAGTCCCAGCTTTGTCCGGGCCTCCGCCTTTTCCGCCACGGACATTTTCTCCACCCGCTCGCCGTAATAGGCGCTGAGAGGATCACCGGGGGCGAGACGGGCCATGCAGAACACCGCCAGCGACAGCAGCCACACGCTGACAAGGAAGATCAGGACTTTTTTTGCGATCAGCAGAGGGATGTTCTCTCTCATTGGCCGTCCTCCTCTCCTGTCAGGACAAAGTGTCCCGGCTCGACCTCCCCCATCACGCCGTCCCGGCGGAAGGTCATGGCGTCGAAATCCAGCCGCCGGCGCTGGCGCTCCCGAATAGGGTCGGGCAGCGGGATAGCCGACAGCAGCGCTTTGGTATAGTCATGCCGGGGATGAGCGAACACCGTCTCGGTGGGGCCAAGCTCCACCAGCTTGCCCCGGTACATGACCCCCACCCGGTCGCACAGGTACTCCACCATGGACAGGTCATGGGCGATGAACAGGATGGAGAACCCGTGCTCCTGCCGCAGATGGGAAAACAGGTTGATGATCTGGGCCTGAATGGACACGTCCAGCGCCGCCACCGGCTCGTCCGCCACCAGCAGCCTCGGCTCCATGGCGAGAGCGCGGGCGATGGCCACACGCTGGCGCTGGCCGCCGGACAGCTCCGGCGGATACTTGTCCAGATAGCTCTCCTCCATGCCCACGTAGTACAGCTGAAAGGCGGCTTCTGCCCGCAGACTGCCCCGGGGCGGCTTCATATGGTGAATGGCCATGGGCTCGGCGATGATCTCCGCCGCCGTCATGCGGGGATTCAGGCTGGAGGTGGAGTCCTGAAAGATCAGCTGGCGCTCCGCCTCCAACCGGCGGCGGTTGGCACGGTACTGGGCGGCATCGCAGGTGTCGATGCCGTCATAATAGATATGTCCCGCCGTGGGGCGGTACACGTTCATGATGCAGCGGGCCACGGTGGATTTGCCGCAGCCGCTCTCCCCCACCAGTCCCAATATCTCGCCCTGCTTCAGCTGGAAGGACACATCATTCACCGCACGAAGCGTCTGCCTGCCCGGCAGGGGGAAGCAGTGGGTCAGGTGCTGCACGTCCAGCAGGATATCAGACATAGTGCTCCTCTCCTTCCGGCAAGGGCGCCAGCTGGGGCGCCCGGGGATCCAGCAGCCACGTGGCCGCGTAGTGGGTATCGCTGACGGGGAACATGGGGGGCTGCTGCTGGTAGTCGATGGCCAGCGCCTGGGGATTGCGGCAGGCGAAGGCGTCGCCCTCCGGCGGGTCGATGAGGGTGGGCGGCATGCCGGGAATGGTGTGCAGCGCCCCGTGGCGCTTGGCCAGCGCCGGAAGCGAACGCAGCAGCCCTTTGGTATAGGGGTGGCGGGGATCGTAATAGACCTCCTCCGCCGTGCCGATCTCCACGATGCGCCCGGCGTACATGATGGCCACCCGATCCGCCGCCCGCGCCACCACCCCCAGATCGTGGGACACCAGAATGGTGGAGGTATGCAGCCGCTGCTGGATATCCCGCAGCAGATCCAGTATCTGGGCCTGCACCGTCACGTCCAGCGCCGTGGTAGGCTCGTCCGCCAGCAGAATTTTCGGCTCGCCTGCCAGCGCCATGGCCATCAGGCACCGCTGCCGCTGGCCGCCGGACAGCTGATGGGGGTACTGCGCTCCCTGCCGGGGCTCCACGCCCACCAGCGCCAGCAGCTCCGCCACACGGCTGTCCACGGCGGAGCGCTCCATGCGGCCCCTATGGGTGCGGACAGCCTCGGCGATCTGCCTGCCCACCGGCATGGCGGGGTCCAGCGCCGTCAGTGGATCCTGAAAGATCATGGAGAACACCTTGCCCCGCAGGCGGCGCATATCCCGCTCCCGGTAGGTGGTAATGTCCACTCCGTTTACGGTGATGCTGCCGGAGGTGATGCGGGCGTTCTGGGGCAGCAGCTTCATGATGGAGCGGCACAGCATGCTCTTGCCGCAGCCGCTCTCCCCCACCAGCGCCAGCACCTCGCCCTCGTGGAGTGTCAGGCTCACGTCCCGCACGGCCTGCACCGTCCCGGAGGGTGTGTCCAGACACACGGAGAGATGGTCGATATTCAATAATGTGTTTTCCATGGTGTTCACCAGCCTTTTGGTGGAGTTTCGTCCCCTCGGGGACGACCTACTTTTGTCAACAGTGACAAAAGTAGGCAAAAACACTGGAAGGAGCCTCCGGTTCCTTCACTTCCGGGCGTGCTATAATGTGTACGTAATTGTCAATGCCTACCGCACGATCACAGGGGTTTTCCTTTTTCGCTTCGTAAAAGGATCGTCTCTGCTCCAGCGCCGCTGCCGCTGATTCCTACGCCGAACAACGCTTCAGTGTCTACCGTTGAGATTGTCAGCGGCAGCGGCGCAAGAGGAAAGTCGATGCGTCATACGCAGCGAAATCAACTGTGTTCCGTGACCGCGTGGTAAAAGGCCGCAAATTTCAAAAGAGGCATAGCGTGCAGGAAGTTTTGAAACCTACGGTTTCAAATGGCGTTTTGGGGTACTTTTGCCGCCACGGGCAAAAGTACCTCGCGCCGGAGCGCGAAACACTCCTTTCCCAACACGGCGATAGCCCCCTCATACGAGGGGGCCGGGAGGACGCCGCAAAGAGAGGGGGATCAGACCGTCCAATCACAGATATTCCAGAAAATGCCCACGCCGTGATGGCCCAGCACTGTGTCGGGGGTAATGCCCTGAATATTGTCCGCCGCCACGTAGATGGCATCGATGTAGCAGAAGAAGGTATAGGCCGGAGCCGCTGCCAGCGCCTGCTGGAATTCGGCGTAGGCCGCCGCCCGCTCTGCGGGATCGTCGGTCTGGCGGGCCTTGGTCAACGCCTCGTCCACCTGTGCGTTGGAGTAGCCGGAGTAGTTGGCGCCCTTGTCGGTGCCGAACACCTTATAGGTGTGGTCGTCGGCGTCAAAGGGGGAGCCCCAGCCGATGATGCAGCACTCCTGCCCGCCCCAGTCGATGCCCTCGGCGGGGATGGCGGCCTGCACGTCAAGGCCGATAGAGCGCAGCTGCTGGGCCGCGGCCTGCGCCATGTCGATGCGCACCTGATCGTCCGGCGAAGCGTTGATGGTAAAGCCGATGCGCTGGCCGCTGCGCTGCCAGAAGCCCTCGCTGTCTTTGGTGCAGCCTGCCTCAGTCAGCAGCTGCTCAGCACGGGCGGGATCATAGCCCCAGCGCTCCACGTCGGGATCGTTGTAGATGTTCCGCTGCAAGGGACTGTAGGCCACCTCGCCCCGGCCCAGCAGCACCGCGTCCACGATGGCCTGCCGGTCGATAGCGCAGCTGATGGCGGGGATCAGGTCGGCGTTCTCCTGCCAGTAGGTATTGTTGAAGTTATACAGGATGCCCCGGTAGTCGGAGGTGGTCATGTCATAGACGGTATAACCCGCTTTCCCTTCAAAGGACGCGGCGTCCTTGGGGGTCACCTGCGCCAGATCCAGCTCGCCGGTTTGCAGCTGCATGGCCTTGGCGTTGGAATCGGTGACGATCTTGAACACGATGGTGTCGATGTTGGCCGCTCCTGCGAAATAGTCGGGATTCTTCACCAGCGTAATGGACTGGCCCACGTCCCAGCTCTCCAGCTTATAAGGCCCGGTGCCCACCGGAGCCCGGAAGAAATCGGAGGTCTGCATATTCTCCCCCTCCAGCAGATGCTGAGGCAGGATGGCCATGGTCATGTACTCCAGAAACGCCGTGTTGACGGCGGACAGGGTAAAGGACACCGTGTGGTCGTCGATGACGGTGATATCTGTCACATCCTCGTAGTTGGGGGCGTTCTCGGAGCCGTTGTCGGGATCCATGATGGCCTCATAGGTGAACTTCACATCCTCGGCGGTGAAGGGCTGGCCGTCGTGCCAGGTAACGCCCTGCGCCAGATAGAAGGTATAGGTCAGCGTGTCGGGGTCGTAATCCCAGCGCTCCGCCAGACGGGGAATGACCTGTCCGTCGCCGTCGTGGTCGGTAAGGCCGTCGAACAGCAGCACATTGATCTCGCCGTGCTCGTCCATGGCGGGGTTGATGCGGGTATAGTCGCCGCTGCCGTACACCAGCGTGGAGCCGCCGCTCTGGGCGTCGTTCCCGTCGGTATTGTCTCCGCCGCAGGCCGCCAGCGTCAGCAGCATGGCAAGCGCCAGCACCAGCGCGGCCAGTCGTTTCATCATGGTCATGGGTGTGATTTCCTTTCTCTCGTGGTTTCTGTGCCCAGCATAGCAGATATTCCTCCGCCCCGCAAGCCGGGTGGGGGGATATAATTTTGTCTGCGCCGCCATTCTCAGAACGGCCAAAAGCCGCGGCATACGCGCCGCGGCTTCCAGCGAAAGGAAATGAAAGAAGATAGCAGTTTCAGTGGGCCGTCATCCGGCCAGTGTGGCGGCCATGACCGCCTTGATGGTGTGCATGCGGTTCTCCGCCTCGTCAAAGACGATGGACTGGGGCCCTTCAAACACCTCGTCGGTAACCTCCATGGCGTCGCGGCCGAAGGCCTCGCCCATCTCCTTGCCCACGATGGTCTTGTGGTCGTGGAAGGCGGGCAGGCAGTGCATGAACACGGCCTTTTCCCCGGCCTGCGCCATCAGCTGGGCATTCACCTGATAGGGAGCCAGATCGGCGATACGCTCTTTCCACACCTCCACCGGCTCGCCCATGGAGACCCACACGTCGGTATAGACCACGTCGGCGCCCTGCACGGCCTTGGCGGGATCGGTCTGGAACTCCAGCGCAGCGCCGGTCTCCATGGCGATGGCCTGACATTCGGCGATCAGCGCCGCGTCGGGGAAATACTTCTCCGGTGCGCAGGCCACAAAGTGCATGCCCATCTTGGCGCAGCCCACCATCAGGGAGTTGCCCATGTTGTACCGGGCGTCGCCCATGTATACCAGCTTCTTGCCCTTCAGGCCGCCGCAGTGCTCCTGAATGGTCAGGAAGTCCGCCAGGATCTGGGTGGGATGGAACTCGTTGGTCAGGCCGTTCCACACGGGAACGTCGGCATACTGGGCCAGCTCCTCCACGATGCTCTGGCCGAAGCCACGGTACTCGATGCCGTCAAACATACGGCTGAGAACGCGGGCGGTGTCGGCGATGCTCTCCTTCTTGCCGATCTGAGAGCCGGTGGGGTCAAGATACGTAACGCCCATGCCCAGATTGTGGCCCGCCACCTCAAAGGCACAGCGGGTACGGGTGCTGGTCTTTTCAAAAATCAGGGCGATGTTCTTGCCCTGACACAGCGCGTGGGGAATACCGGCCTTTTTCTTGGCCTTCAAATCAGCCGCCAGCTCCAGAAGATAGGCGATCTCCTCCGGGGTGAAGTCCAGCAGCTTCAGAAAATCCTTATTTTTCAGACAGATCATACGAATGCTCCTTCCTAGTATGTCGGGGTCAGTGCCGGTCGCCCTTATGCAGACGTTTTTCAAACCGGCCCAGCAGCCATGTCAGCGCCACCACGATGATGAGGTACGTCAGCGCCACCACCATCAGGGGATTGAACGCGTCAAAGGTGTTGTTGCGGATCAGGTTGCCCGCTCTCGTCAGATCCTGCACGGCCACGTAGCCGGCCACGGCGGTCTCCTTCAAAAGAGCGATCATCTCGTTGCCGATGGCAGGCAGGATGTTCTTCATGGCCTGGGGCAGGATCACGTGGATGGTGGTCTGGATGCGGGACATGCCCAGCGACCGGCCCGCCTCCATCTGGCCCGCGTCCACCGCGCCGATGCCGCTGCGCATCAGCTCGGCCATATACGCGCCGGAGTTGATGCCGAAGGTGACGATGCCCACGGCGATACCGCCGCTGACGCCGCTGGCGGACTTCATGATGACGAAGTAGAAGATCAGCAGCAGCACCACCACGGGGATACCCCGGATAACGGTGGTGTAGATATCACACAGCGCGCACAGAGGCTTCATGGCAGGGTTTCCCTCGCCGCAGTATTTGATGATGGCCACCAGCGCACCGATGACGATACCGATGCACAGTGCGCCCAGCGTGATGATGGCGGTGTTGCGCAGGCCCTCCACCAGCATCATATAGCGGTCATCCTCTAAAAATGTAGAGGCCAGCTTTGCGCCCCAGTTGGTAAAGAATTGACCGATGGCGGTAAAAATGTTCATAGCGTCGGCTCCTTAGGTATGGCTTATCATGCCGTCGGGGCGTTAAGAAAACATGCCGGTGGCATGTTTTTAGCCCCGATCTCGGCGGCTATGCCGCCGTAGCATCCATCTTGTCTTTGAAGGTACCATCTTACATCGGCGGGGCGATGTGGGCATCGCCCCCTACGAAGTTCTATCGTCGATAATTGCGTTCATCGTGGGGCGGGGTAGAACCCCGCCCCTACGAAAATTTTATCGGTTGATCTGTGCGCTTCGTCAGGGTGCGATGTACGTCACGCCGTACTGCTGGAAGATCTGCTCGATCGTACCGTCAGCCAGCAGGGCGTCCAGCGCTTCGTTGAAGGGGGCGACCAACTCGCTGCCCTTCTGGAAAGCGAAGGCATAGGGCTCGGAGGTCATGGCCTCGTCCAGCACGGTCAGGCCCAGCTCCGGCGCCATGGCCAGCGCCACCTCGTTATCCACCACCCATGCGTCTACCTTACCGGCGGTCAGCGCCGCGGCGGCGTCGTTGTTGGCGGTGAAGGCCAGCACCTCATAGCCGTTGCCCATGCAGTACTCCTCAGCGGTGGTACCGGTCTGGACGGATACCTTCTTGCCCTCCAGATCAGCCTTGCCGGTAATGCCGCTGTCGGCGGTCACCACGATGGCCTGCGCGGCCATGAAGTACACGCTGGAGAAGTCCACGTTCTCTTTTCTCTTGTCGGTAACGGTGATGCCGGACATGCCCACATCGAACTTACCGGCCTGCACGCCGGGGATCACGGAGTCAAAATCCATCTGCTGGAGATCCAGCTCCATGCCCATCTTCTCGGCGACCTTCTTCAGGATATCCACCTCGATACCCACCACCTCGCCGCCTTCCAGCGACTCAAAGGGAGGGAAGTCGGGGCTGGTGGCCACCACCAGCTTGGTCTTGGCGGCGGCGTCGGAAGCGTCGTCACCGGAGGGGGTGTTGCTGTCGGAATTGCTGCTGCCACAGCCGGACAGCAGGCCCAGCGCCATTACCAGCGCCAGTGCAAAAGCGGTCAACTTTTTCATCGTTATTCTCCTTTTTCATCTGTTTTTTGTTGGGATAGATAAGCTTTTATGGCGGCGATCTGCGCCTCTACCGAGGCGGGGCCGCCCAGTGAGGTACGCCGTGCCACGCAGTTTTCCAGCGCGACAGCCTCGTACACGTCCTGGTCAAATACGTCGCTGTATTGCTTCAACGTCTCCAGCGGCAGGGCCTCCAGCACGGTATCATGATGGATGCACCATGCCACCAGCTGGCCGGAAATTTTATAGGCGGTGCGGAATGGCAAGCCCTTTTTCGTCAGGTAGTCCGCCAGATCGGTGGCGTTGATGAAGCCCTTCTGAGCCGCCTTGTACATGGTCTCCACGCAAGGCTTCATGGTAGCGATCATGGGAGTGAACACCTGCAAACACATCTTCACGGTGTCCACCGCGTCGAACACGGCCTCCTTGTCCTCCTGCATGTCCTTGTTATAGGCCAGCGGCAAACCCTTCAGCATGCTCAGCAGCGCCATCAGATCGCCGTAGACCCGGCCTGTCTTGCCCCGGCACAGCTCCGCCATGTCCGGGTTCTTCTTCTGGGGCATGATGGACGAGCCGGTGGTAAAGCCGTCGTCCAGCTCCACGAAGTGGAACTCCCAGCTGCTCCAGAGGATCAGCTCCTCAGAGAAGCGGCTCAGGTGCATCATCAGCACCGCACAGGCGGACAGGAACTCCACGCAGAAGTCCCGGTCGGACACGCCGTCCAGACTGTTCAGCGCCACCTGGGAGAAGCCCAGCTGCCGGGCCTCATACACCCGGTCAATGGGGAATGTGGTGCCCGCCAGCGCACAGCAGCCGATGGGAGACACGTCCATACGCTTGGCCGCGTCGTCCAGACGGCCGACGTCCCGCTGGAGCATCATGGCATAGGCCATAAGATGGTGGCCGAAGGTGATGGGCTGGGCCCGCTGCAAGTGAGTGTAGCCGGGCAGGATGGCGGTTTTGTACTGCTCCGCCTTGTCGGTGACGGCAGCCAGCAACTCCAGCACCAGTGCGCGGATCGCTGCGATCTCCTGTCGGAGATACAGCCGCAGATCCAGCGCCACCTGATCGTTTCGTGAGCGGGCGGTGTGGAGCTTTTTGCCCACATCGCCCAACCTCTCCGTCAGTACCTGCTCCACGAACATGTGAATGTCCTCGGCAGATGGGTCAAATTGCAGCTTTCCCTCGTCCAGATCCGCCATGATCCCAGCCAGACCAGAGATCAGCGTCTGGGATTCCTGCTCCGTCAGGATGCCGCTGTGCGCCAGCATGGCGGCGTGAGCCATAGAGCCGGTGATATCCTGCCGGTACATGCGGCAGTCGAAATGAAGGGACGAGTTGAAGTCGTCCGCGATCTGTGCCGTTTCCTTTTCGGCCCGGCCGGCCCAAAGCTTTGCCATGGTGGCGCTCCTTTCGGTGGTGATATGTCATGATGAGGGCGGTAAACCGCCCTCATCATGACGGAAAATTCATCTCTTACAGTTTGCCCTGATCCTTCAGCGCCTGCATCTTGGTGGTCAGGCCCCACAGGTTGATGAAGCCGGTGGCCTGAGACTGGTCATAGTCGCTCTCGCCGAAGGTCACCAGATTCTCGGAATACAGAGAGCAGGGAGAGGTCATACCGGCGGGGATGATGTTGCCCTTATAGAGCTTCAGCTTCACGGTGCCGGTCACGTCCTTGTTGGCCTCGTTGGCGAAGGCGGTCAGGGCCTCCTGCAAGGGAGAGTACCACTTGCCGTTATACAGCAGGTCTGCGTAGTCCACAGACAGCTTCTGCTTGGCGTGCAGCACTTCCTTATCCATGGTCAGCATCTCCAGCTGGGCGTGGGCGAAGTACAGGATGGTGCCGCCGGGGGTCTCGTAGATGCCGTGATCCTTCATGCCGATGAGACGGTTCTCCACGATATCGATGATGCCGATGCCGTTCTTGCCGCCCAGATCGTTGAGCTTCTCGATGATCTTGCTGGCCTTCATCTTCTCGCCGTTGACGGCCACAGGAGCGCCGGCCTCGAAGTCGACGGTCACATAGGTGGGCTCCTCAGGCGCCTGGAAGGGGGACACGCCCATCTCCAGGAAGCCGGGCTTGTCCAGATCGGGCTCGTTGGCGGGATCCTCAAGGTCAAGGCCCTCATGGCTCAGGTGCCACAGGTTCTTATCCTTGGAGTAGTTGGTCTCGCGGGAGATCTTCAGGGGCACGTTGTGCGCCTCGGCGTAGTCGATCTCCTCCTCACGGGACTTGATATCCCACTCACGCCACGGGGCGATGATCTTCATATCGGGAGCGAAGCGCTTGATGGCCAGCTCGAAACGAACCTGATCGTTGCCCTTGCCGGTAGCGCCGTGGGCGATGGCGTCAGCGCCCTCGGCCTTGGCGATCTCCGCCAGCTTCTTGCCGATGACGGGACGGGCAAAGGCGGTGCCCAGCAGATAGGTCTCATACTTGGCGTCCATCTTCAGGCAGGGGATGATGACGTCGTCCACCATCTCGTCCACCAGATCGGCCACGATCAGCTTGCTGGCGCCGGTCTTGATGGCCTTCTCCTCCAGACCCTCCAACTCGTCGGCCTGACCCACGTTGCCGGCCACGGCAATGATCTCAGGGTTGTTGTAGTTCTCCTTCAGCCAGGGGATGATAATGGAGGTATCCAGTCCGCCGGAGTAGGCCAGTACGATCTTCTTGATATCTGTATGTTTCATGGTGTGTTCCTCCTCGAATGTTTATGCAATCTATGTGCATGATTATACGTATTATTTAGGAAATGTCAAGAGCGAAATCCATAATTCCTGGTTTTTTATGCAAATACACATAGCATATCCGGATATATACCCGTCATTTATGCAAGTTGATCTATGATTATGCATACCGCAATGAATATACGTTTTTCAGTTTCCGGGCGTGAAAAAATCCCGCCGCGGGGGTTTGCAAACGGCAGGAGTTATGCTATACTATACTAGAACAAACTATCGAGAGGAGGGGCTGTCATGGCGGATCGGGTGATCCTGCATTGCGATCTGAACTGCTTTTTCGCGTCGGTGGAGCTTCTGCGCTATCCGGCGCTGCGGGATGTTCCCGTGGCGGTGTGCGGCGACCCGGAGTCCCGCCACGGCATCGTACTGGCCAAAAACGAGGCCGCCAAGCAGCTGGGCGTGAAAACGGCGGAGACCATCTGGCAGGCCCGGCAGAAGGCGCCCCACCTCATTACCCTGCCGCCCCACCACGGCCTGTACCGGGAGTACAGCCAAAAGGTCAACGCCATCTACGGCCAGTACACTGATCTGGTGGAGCCCTTCGGCATCGACGAAAGCTGGCTGGACATTACCGGCAGCATGCACCTGTTCGGCGGCGACGGCAAAGCCATCGCCGACCAGCTGCGCCAGCGTCTGCGGGAGGAGCTGGGGCTGACCATCTCCGTGGGCGTCAGCTTCAACAAGATCTTCGCCAAGCTGGGCAGCGACTACAAAAAGCCCGACGCCACCACCGTCATCGACCGGGACAACTGGCAGCGCATCGTCTGGCCGCTGCCGGTGGGCGACCTGCTGGGGGTGGGACGCTCCACCCAGAAGCTACTGCGGCAGTACGGCGTGGAGACCATCGGCCAGCTGGCGGCATTTCCCAGGGAAACGCTGGAGGCCCTGATGGGCAAGCACGGCGCACAGCTGCACGACTACGCCAACGGACAGGAGAACAGTCCCGTCCGTCCTCAGCACGAGGCGGAGCCGGTGAAATCCGTGGGCAACGGCACCACCTTCCCCACCAACCTGACCCGCTGGGAGCAGGTGCGCGCCGGACTGTCGGCGCTGGCGGACAGCGTGGCGGGCCGTCTGCGGCGGTACGGCATGTACTGCGGCGGCGTGGCGCTGACCATCCGGTACGCGGACTTCCGCCAGTTCACCCGCCAGACCCGGCTGAGCGGCCCCACCCATCTGCAAAAGGATATCTATCGGGCGGCGCTTACGCTGGCCCAGCAGGCGTGGCACGCGCCGGAGCCCATCCGCGCCCTGACGGTGACGGCGCTGTACCTGACGCCGGACGGTGAAAGCTACCAGCAGCTCGACCTGCTGGCAGGCGACACGACCCGCCGGGACGAGAAGCAGGAGCGGCTGGAACAGGCCATGGACGCCATCCGCGGCAAGTACGGCAAGGGCTCCATCACCTTCGGCAACACGGGAAAGTTCAGCGGCTGGGACGATTGAATTGCACAAAGGGGCGTGTCCATAGCCGGACACGCCCCCGATACCTATAGAAATATGCTCAGCGCGCTGTCAGCGCGGCGAGCAGACCGCGGCAGCCCGCCAGCACGTCACGCCATGTGGCCTCGAAGTCCCCGGTATACCACGGGTCGGCCACGTCGCCGGGGCTGCCGGTGTAGTCCAGCAGCAGATGCAGCTTCCCCTCCGGATCGCCGCCGCAGATGCGGCGCATGTTCCGCAGATTGGCCTGATCCATGCCGATCAGCAGGTCGTATTCCGCGTAGTCGCCGCCGGTAAGCTGCCGCGCCGCGTGACCGCCGCAGGGCACGCCGTGTTCCGCCAGCTTCCGCCGGGCCGGCGGATAAACGGGATTGCCGATCTCCTCACGGCTGGTGGCGGCGGAGTCGATATAAAACTGCGGCGAAAGCCCCGCCTTTTTCACCAGATCCTTCATCACAAACTCCGCCATAGAGCTGCGGCAGATATTGCCGTGGCAGATGAATAGAATTTTTGTCATGGAGCGCCTCCTTGGGGATGGATTTGCTATCACTATACCATCGGGCCGGGCGTGTGTCGAGGGATATTTTCCGCAAGCTGAAAAAACACTTGACTTGCGCGGCGCTTTGCCCTTAGAGTAGGATACAGGATACAACGACAGGAGGGACACCCATGGCGGATCACAGCAAAAACGGTAGCTCCGGAACGGAACAGGCGGTGAAAATGTGCACCTGCACCAACATGGGCTGCCCCAACCACCCCCGCAACCACGACCGGGGCTGCACGCCGTGCATTGAGAAAAACCTCACCCGCCACGAGATACCGGCCTGCTTCTCCCGCGTCTATCCGGATCACCAGCGGATGGAGGGCTATACCTACGAGGCGTTCGCCCGGTTCGTACTGGCCCACGACGGCGAACAGCAGTAACGCCGGCCGGACGGCGGATAAGGAGGAACACATGGTACTTTATTTTTCAGGCACCGGCAACAGCCGGTATGTGGCCCGGCGCATCGCGGAAGCGCTGCATGAGCCGCTTTTCAGCATAAACGACCGCGTTAAAGCAAACGATACGGCTCCGGTACCCACAGGCCGCCAGCTCATTGTGGTATCGCCAACCTATGGGTGGCGGCTTCCGAGAGTGGTGCGGGACTGGCTGCTGCAAACGGAGTTTCCCAAAGCGGAGCAGGTCTGGTTCGTGATGACCTGCGGCAGTGAGATCGGCAATGCCGCCCGGTATAACCGCCAGCTTGCCCGGCAGAAGAAGCTCCGCTATATGGGCACGGCCCAGATCGTCATGCCGGAGAACTACATCGCCATGTTCAACGCACCGCAGGCGGAGGAGGCCCGGCAGATCGTATCCCGTGCAGAGCCGGACGTGGACAGGGCCATTCGCTGCATCGAAAGCAGGCAGGAGTTCCCCGCGCCCCGCAATAATCTGTATGACCGCTGCATGAGCGGCCCGGTAAACCCGGCCTTTTACGCGCTTTTCGTCAAGGACGGGCCTTTCCGGGTGTCGGAGCGGTGCACTGGCTGTGGCCAGTGCGCGAAGCGCTGTCCGCTGAACAACATCACGCTGCCAAACGGCAGGCCTGTGTGGGGCGGCAGCTGCACCCACTGCATGGCCTGCATCTGCTACTGCCCCGCCGAGGCCATCGAATACGGCAAAAAGAGTCTGGGCAAGCCCCGGTATCATTTTGAAGCGCTGTGAAAGGAGTGAACGCTATGGAGCACGGAACAACGGAACGCAGCTGGACGATCCGTCCGCTGACCGAGGCGGACATTGAGGCATATCTGGACATCTATCTCAACTCCTACCCCGCCTATAAGTCGTTGGACGAGGAGTGCCGCCAGCATTACCGGGACAAGCACCGGCTGGAGCTGCGGGAGGATCGGCAGGTTCAGACGGTGGGACTGTTTGCGGGCGGCACGCTGCTGGCCACCATGAAGCTGATCCGGTTCTCCATGAACTTCTTCGGCAAAATGCAGCCTGCCTGCGGCCTGATGGCGCTGGAGGTGCACCCGTTACATAAGAAAAAGGGCGTGGCGCTGGAGATGGTGCGGTACTTTGAGGACTACGCCCGGCGCATCGACGCGCTGCTGACGCTGCTGCTGCCGTTTCAGATCGGGTTTTACCGCCGGATGGGCTACGGCTTCGCGGGAAAGCTCTACGAATACCACCTGCCCACGGCGGCGCTGCCCAAGGTCGATGCCGCTGTGCGGGAGCACCTGCGGCTGATGCAGCCGGAGGACTTTGACGCGGCGCTGGCCTGCCACAGCCGCTTCGCGGCGAAAAACCACGGCATGGTGGAAAAGTTTGAGGAGGAGGTTCGGGCCGCCCGTGGGGATATTCAGGTGCGGCGCATCGGCTACTATGACGGCGAACAGCTGCGTGGCTATGTGGCCTACCGCTTTGAAAGCGCCAGCGACAGCAACTATACCCAGAACCGCCTTTCCGTGGAGGAGCTGGTCTATGAGGACGGCGCTGTGCTGCGGGCGCTGCTGGGCGCTCTGCGGTTACAGGAGGACTTGGCCCAGACGGTGATCCTCCGCACCGGCGAGGAGGACTTCCACCACCTGCTGGACGATCCGCAGGACATCTCGAAAAACTACATCGACTACGGCTTCTTGCAGACCAACGTCTCCGCCATCGGCACCATGTTCAAGCTGATGGACGGCGAGATATTCGTGGAAAAGACCGCCTACCGCACCTTCCTGGCGGGCACGCTGACAGCGGCCTTCCGCTATCGGGACGAGATGGCGGACTGCGATAAATGCCTGCGCATCGCCTTTGACGGCGGGCGCTGGGCCGTGGCCGCGGCAGACAGCACAGCGGACGTGACCGTCATCTGCCGGCAGGGCGACCTTGCGTCGCTGCTGATGGGCTCGTGCGGACTGGAAGCCATGCTGCGGCTGGGCGCCGCCACCGCCGACAACGATGAAAAGGCCCGTGAGCTGGCCCGGCTGCTGCATTATGGCCAGAAGCCGTGGCTGAATTCCGACTATTAAAAGAGGCATCCTATGAACCAGAAAGAATTGAACGAGATCCGCCGCCGCTTCAAGCTGGACAAAAACGCCATCAGCAAGATCTACGGCTGCTATGTGAACAGCAACAGGGAGATCATCTCCTACATCGATGCTTCGCTGGGCTTAATGTCTCAGGAGGAGCAGGAGATGTATCTGGGGCTTCTGAAAAAGGCCCTGTCCGGCACACTCGGCCGGAACCTGATCGACATTGAATTCTCCACCGCGCAGGTGTCCAACAGCGACGAGCACCGTCTGCTGCAAACCATCCGCCAGACGGGCTTACAGGACCCCAATTCCCGGCAGGAGCTGTGCCGCCGCATCATCGACGCCATGGACATGGGCGAGACCAACTATCTCATTCTGCTGGCCGCCGACACCTACGACGTGCCCTATCGTGGCCGGGACGACGAGATGATGGACGACGCCTCCGACACGGTGTACCGCTATTTCGTGTGCAGCATCTGCCCGGTGAAAGCGCCCACGCTGGAGCTGAAATACAGCAACGAGGACAGCGGCTTCCACAGCGCCTCCACCGGACACATCGCCCTGTCGCCGGAGCTTGGCTTCCTGTTTCCGGCCTTTGACGACCGGTCGGCCAACATTTATAACGCCCTCTTTTACAGCAAAAATACCGCCCAGATCCATCAGGAGGTCATTGACGCGGTGTTCCGTATCGACCAGCCGCCCATGTCCGCCGAGGAGCAGAAGAACATATTCAGCACCACGCTGGGCGACACGCTGCAAAAGGACTGCCGTTACGACGTGGTGCAGTCCGTTCACGAGCAGCTGCGGGGCCGCATCGAGGAGCACAAGGAGAGCAAGGATCCCCAGCCGCTCACCCTGTCCGTCCGTGAGGTGGGCGACGTGCTGACCAACAGCGGCGTGCCCGCCGAGAAGGTGGAGGCTTTCCAGCAGGAGTGCCGCAAACAGTACGGCGAGGACGCGGCGCTGAACCCGAAGAACATCATTGAAAGCGGCAAATTCCAGATCACCACGCCGGAGGTGAAGATCGCCGTGGCCCCGGAGTACAGCTATATGATCGAGGCTCGGGTCATCGACGGGCGAAGGTACATCCTGATCCCCGCCGACGACGGCGTGGAGATCAACGGCATCGGCGTAAATATTCCCAATCCGCAAAGTGAAGAAGCATAAGAAAGCCCCACGGAGTCACCTCCGTGGGGTTTTTCTTATGCAGAGTGTCATTGGGGAAACGCCACGCGGATGGTCAGCCGTCCGCCGCTGTACGCCGCGTCGATGCTGCCGCCCATCTTCTCCGTCAGCAGTCTGGCGATGGACAGACCCAGACCGGTGGAGCCGCTGGCCGTCTCCACGGTGAAGAAGCGGTCAAAAAGGCGCTCCGCCTGTACCCGGTTCAGGCTCCGGGCGCTGTTCGTAAAGGTCACGGCGCCATCCGGCAGCAGCCTGACATCGAGGTCGCCATCGGAGTATTTGACGGCGTTACTGAGGATGTTGTCAAAGATCCGCCGCAGCGCGGCGGCGTCCAGCTCCCGCACAACAGCCGTCTCCGCCAGCTGGATCTCCGGCGTGATACCGCGGGCGGACAGCGCGCTGTAAAAACCTGCCAGACTCTGCTCCAGAACGTGGTTCAGGCAGACCGGTTCCCGGTTCAGCTCGTCTGTGGCGGCGGTGACGACGGAGTAGCGGAACAGCTCCTCCGTCATCGTGCGCATGGCGTCCGTCCGCTCCCGGATGACCGCCAGATACCGCTTGCCCCGCGGAGAGTGGGGCTCCTGCTCCAGCAGATCCAGATACCCGCAGATGGCCGTCAGCGGTGTGCGCAGGTCGTGGGAAACGTTGGTCACCGCCGCCTTCAGCGCATTGTCGCCGTTTTGCAGCCGCAGGCGCTCCTTCCGGAGCATGCGGAGCTGCCGGTTGATCCGGGCGGCCATGGCCATGGCCGCCCGGTCGCCGGTGGAGAGGGAGATCAGAGTGTTGGTGTCGGTTTGCAGCTTTTCCTCCAGCTCCTCTGCCACCTCCCGGAGGGAGCGGTGCAGCGCCGTCAGGCGCTGCAGCAGAACCAGCGTGCAGAGCGCCAACAGGCCAGTCAGTACCATCCACCAGATCTCCATACCATACTCCTTACTTCAAATCCTTGCGTTTGAAAATGGCCATACCCACAGCACCGGACAGCAGCACGATGCCCACAGAGGCGCACAGGGAAACCGCCGGATGCGCCAGCTCCTGATTGGCCAGCAGGATCGCCTGCCCGGTGGGCAGTGCGTCCACGATAAACTGATACACCGTCCGCAGCGCACCGGAGACATAATTGGGGTTGGGCTCCGGCTCCCCTACCTCAAAGCCGTTGGCCGTCATGACGGCGGCAGAGGCCATCTCCGGCTCGCACAGCGCGTTATAGAAGACGCTGCCCACCACGATCAGGCCGAACATCAGCAAAATCGCAGCCACAGCGGACACGGCGCGGTTGGGGATCAGCAGGCACAGCAGCGTCAGGAGGGCGGCCAGCGCCGCCGTCAGCAGAAGGATCGTCACGGCATTCAACAGCAGAACCTCTGCCGGTGCGGCAAACCAGCCGAATTTGACCACGCCGATCACAGCGCTGGCCATCCATGCCAGCAGAATGGCGAAGCAGCCCGCTATGCTGACGAGCAGATAGGCGGCATAGACCGTCCCGCGGGAATGGCCGGCGATCAGCTTATTGCGCAGCGTCCCGTCCTGATACTCCACCCCCAGAAACAGGCTGATAAAGGCCGCATGCAGGATCGGCAGGAACGGGAACACCTGCAAAAAGATAACATCCAGCGTATTCATACTCTCATTATCGGCGCCGATCCGCAGCTGGAATAACGCCGAGAGAGCAAAGGCCGCTGCCATACACAGCCACAACGCACGGCTGCGGCGCAGGCGGTAGAAGTGGGCCCGAAGCAGCTTACACATGGCGCTCACCTCCCACCAGCTCCATATAGAAGCTTTCCAGACTTTCGTCGTGCTCCTTTACGCTGTAGACCGTGCAGCCTTCGCGGCCCAGCGCTTCCACCAGCGCGGTGATCTGCACCTCGCTGTAGATATCCGCCTGAGAATCGTCCACGATGCTGTAGGCGGCTCCCATGGCATCCAGCACCCGCGCCAATGCGCCTGTGCTGCTGACCGACGCCCGGATGCATTTGCGGCAGCGACTCTCCAGCTCCTGGGCGCTGATCTCCTTTATCATGCATCCGCCGTCAATGAAGCCGTAATGGGTGGCAAGGCGGGAAAGCTCGTCCAGAATGTGGCTGGAGATCAGCACCGTGATACCGTGCTCCCGGTTGAGCTTCAGGATCAGCTCCCGTATTTCGATGATGCCCTGGGGGTCAAGGCCGTTGACCGGCTCGTCCAGCACCAGAAGATCCGGATTTCCCGCCAGCGCCACGGCGATCCCCAACCGCTGGCGCATACCCAGCGAAAAATGCTTCACCTTCTTTTTTCCGGCACCCTCCAGCCCCACCAGCCGCAGCAGCTCCGGAATGCCCTCAGTGGAGGGCATTCCCAGCACAAGATACTGCTGGCGGAGGTTTTCCTCCGCCGTCATGTCCGTGTAGGCGGAGGGCGTTTCCACCACGGCGCCCATTCTGCGGCGGCTGCGGCAGATCCGGGCGTCCGTGTTCCGGACACCGTAAAGCGTGAAGCTGCCGCCTGTAGGCTCCTGCAAGCCGCAGATCAGGCGGATCAGCGTGGTCTTGCCTGCGCCATTCCGCCCCACAAAGCCATAGATCGCCCCCTTCGGGACACGCATGGTAAGGCTGTCCAGCGCGGTAAAACCCCGGTAACGCTTGGTCAGGGCGCTGGTTTCCAACACATATTCCATTAATTAAGTACCTCCCTTTGCTTGATACCGGTATGGTATCCGCCAAAGGTCAAGAAAGCGGTCAAGGAAACGGTCAAGAAATGGTCAAGATTCCGCCGCCAGCCGGAAGCCGATCCCCCAGACCGCCTCCACATAGTCCCGGCCCGACACGGCCCGCAGCTTGCCCCGCAGATTGCTGACATGGGTTTTCAGCGAGCTTTCCGTACAATCCGGCGTGTCCGCACTGATACGATCCAACAGGACGGATTTTGCCAGCACCTGACCGGGATTCTGCATCAGCAGCTTCAGAATGGCGTATTCCGTGCGGGTCAGCTGGACAGGCCGTCCGGCGGCGCGAACCTCATGGGAGGCCGTGTCCAGCGTCAGCTCGCCGTAGGTATAGACCGCCGCCAGCGGAGAGCGGGCGTTTTCCCGCAGCCGCACGGCCACACGGGCCAGCAGTTCCTTCGTGTCAAAGGGCTTGGTCAGATAGTCCGCCGCGCCGCCCAGCAAGAGGTCGACCTTATCCTCCACAGACGCCTTGGCGCTGACCACGATCACGGGGATGCCCTGCAATTGCGGCAGCACCTCCTCGCCGGGCAGTCCCGGCAGCATCAGGTCAAGCAGCACAAGGTCGGGGCGGCTGTCCTTCAGCAGAAGCAGCGCTTCCGTCCCGGAATAGGCCCGCTGCACAGCGTAGCCCTCCCGCTCCAACACCTCCTGCTCCAGATCGCCGATGGTCACATCGTCGTCGATGATCAAAATTTTCCGCATAAAACGCTCCCTTTCAGATGAGGATGCCGTCGCAGTGGTCGATCTCGTGCTGGATGATCTCCGCCGTCCAGCCGGTAAAGGTCTTGAGCCGGGTCTGGAGCTTTTCATTTTGCCACTGCACCTTGATGATCTGGAACCGCTTCGTTTTCCGCCGTCCGGTCAGGGACAGACAGCCCTCCTCCGTTTCGTAGGGCCCGGACTGCTTCACGATGACGGGATTGAGCATGACCATATATTCCCCCTCGTTATCAAACGCGATGATGCGCTTATTGACGCCGATCATGTTGGCGGCCATACCCACGCAGCCCTCCTTGTGGGCGGCCAGCGTGTCCAGCAGATCCCGCGCCGTCTCAAGATCCTCCAGCCCGGCACGCTCCGCCCGCTGGGCCAGAAAAGTTTCATCTCTGCAAATATCACGAATCATAGTTCCTCCTGTGGGGCACTTCGGCCCGTCAAAACCGTGCCTGTCCCCGTCAACTGATGGCAGCGTTTCAAAACGCCGACCTGCGCATACCGCTCCGGAAGCTCATGCAGGCGCAAGAAGAAGCCGTCAGCCGGCGTGTATTCATCGCTCTCATTATAATATGCCGCCGCGCTCCTGTAAACAGCATCCTTTCTCCCCCTCCCCGTTTCCTATAGAGCCTTGCATATTGCCCCTCTTTTTGCTACAATAGTTTACACGCAAAAAGGAAAGGGGCATCTTCCGATGTATTATTCCGACCTTGTGAAAAAGGCCTGTGCCATCATGTACGACGCCCACAAGGAGGATGTGGACAGGGGCGGCTATCCCTATGTGCTGCACCCCTTCTATCTGGCCACCCAGATGGACGATGAGGAATCCACCTGCGCGGCGCTGCTGCACGACGTGATCGAGGATCACGGCGACCGGTACTCCTTTGATGATCTGGTACGGGCAGGCTTTCCGGACTCCGTTATCCATGCGCTCCGTCTGCTGACCCACGAGAGCGGCGTGCTCTATATGGATTACGTCAAGGCGCTGGCGAAAGACCCCATCGCCCGAAAGGTCAAGCTGGCCGATCTCCGGCACAACTCGGATCCCCGGCGGTTAAACGGCATGCGGGCCGGAAAATACGAGCTGTATCAACAGGCGATCCGCTATTTGGATGCGGAAAACCGCCGCACACCGGAATAACCTCGGCGGACTTTGAAATTTTTTCTCCGCCAGCGCGGAAAGCATATTGTATTTACGGAAAATCGATGCTATCATAAAGGCAAATCGATCGACACAAAAGCCGCCGGCGGCGGCTTTTTGAAAGGGTTGCGGTTAGCGCTCTCTAACCGCATGAAAGAAGGGAAACGCACGGAGCTGAAAGCCTATCGGCGGGACAGCCTTTTGGGCGCTCTCGGCGCGCTGTTGATGCTTGTGGGCGATCTGTGCCTGAGCGTGATACCGGCCAGTGCCGGAGACAGCAGGAAATCGGCCCAAGCATATTTAACTACCTGATCCTCCCGGCATAATTGCCTTGCAAAAATGCCTGACTTGCGCTATGCTGTTTTTGAGGTAATCGTATGGAACTGCGGGTCTTGCGCTATTTTCTCGCCGTGGCGCGGGAGGAGAATATCACAAAGGCGGCGGCGCTGCTCCATGTGACACAGCCGACCCTCTCCCGCCAGCTGATGCAGCTGGCGGAGGAACTGGGCGTCAAGCTGTTCCGCCTCAGCCAGTACCGGGTGGTGCTGACGGAGGACGGAATGCTGCTGCGCCGCCGGGCACAGGAGATCGTGGAGCTGGCAGACAAAGCGGAGCGGGAATTGCAGCACCACGAGGAGGAGTTGACCGGCAAGGTCGCCATCGGCTGCGGCGAGACCGCCGCCATGACATTTCTTTCGGAGCATATCCGGACATTCCGCAGGCAGCATCCGCTGGTGCAGTTCCGCATCTACAGCGCCATCGCCGACGATGTGAAGGAGCGCAGCGAAAAGGGCCTGCTGGACATGGGGCTGCTGGCCGAGCCGGTGGACATTGGCCGGTACGCGTTTCTGCGGATGCCGCAAGAGGACCGCTGGGGCGTTCTGCTGCCCAAGGAGCATCCGTTGGCCCGGAAGGAAACCGTCGCGCCCAATGATCTGATTGGCGTTCCGTTGCCCATCAGTGGCCGCGAAACGGTTCGCAACGAGCTGGCGGGCTGGTTTGGCGACGCCTATGAGAAGATAGAGATCGCCGCCACCTTCAACCTGATCCTGAACGCCGCCAACATGGTAAAAAACGGCGTCGGCGCGGCGCTGTGCTATGATTTCGGCAGTCTCTCCGACGTACTGACCTTTGTGCCCCTTTCCCCCACGCTGGAAACGGGCACGGTGCTGGCGTGGAAGAAGGATCAGGCATGCTCTCCGGCAGCGGAGCAGTTTCTTGGCTGTATTAAAAATACACTTTAGGCATTTCTGCTTCCTCAAAACAAGCATTCGACATATGGCATAAACAAGTATACAATACAGGTATCCACAAAGGATGCCTGTATTTTACTTTAGGAGTGATGGCCATGACAAAGGACGGGGCCAACCAGCGCTACCGTATCCCGCCCCATATTCTGGACGAGTATGAAAGCTGGGGACTGTGCGGCGCGGTGAAAAAGGTAATGGGCGCGTGGCAGTACGATGACGAGGATCTGGAGCGGCTCAGTACCATCATGACGCTGCACGATATTGGCTTTACCGCCGACGAGGTGGAAACCTATATACGTCTGCTGCTGGAGCAGCCGGACAGCGACAGGCAGCGGCTGCGGATGATGGAGGAAAAGCGAAAGGCAACTCTGGACGAGATCCACTTCCGTGAGCGGCAGCTTCAGCGGCTGGACTATCTGCGCCATGAGATACAAAAAGAAAAAGGAGTGTGACCACGTGAAAAAACTGTTTTTCCTGCTGCTGGCGGCAGCCATGGTGCTGACGCTGGCGGCCTGCGGCGTGACCAACGCTGACAGCAATGCGGCGGACGAGCCGAAAAACAATGCTGCCGCGGATGTCGCCGATCCCGCTCCCACTGAGGAAACGCCGGAAAGCACCGGCAACAAGGTGCTGGTGGCCTATTTCTCCGCCACCGGCCATACCAAAACCATCGCGGAATATCTGCAAGCAGCGCTGGACGCCGACCTCTACGAGATCGTGCCCTAGGAGCCTTACACCGCCGCCGATCTGGACTGGATGGACAAAAAGAGCCGCAGCACCATCGAGATGAACGCCCCCAAGAGCCGCCCCGCCATCGCGGGTCAGGTGGCGGACATGGTGCAGTACGACACGGTGTTCGTGGGCTCCTCCATCTGGTGGTATCAGGCCCCGCGTATCATCGAGACGTTTCTGGAGAGCTACGACTTCTCCGGCAAGACCGTCATTCCCTTTGCCACCTCCGGTGGCAGCGGTATGGGCGGCGAGGATATCCTGAAGGCCGCCTGCTCCAAGGACACGAAATGGCTGCCCGGCAAGCGTCTCAGCAGCCGTGAGAGCGCCGCCTCCGTCCAGAAATGGGTGGAGAGCTTAGGCCTGTAACATAAGAAGAACTCCGTTTTCGAGCATCTTTCGAAAACGGAGTTCTTTTCTCTTAATGTTCCCCGACAGGTGTGGGCAATCCGTTCTTCACATAGGTCTCCCACACGTGCAGACGGTCGCCCTCGCCGATCTGCCGCAGCACCTTGGCGGGAACCCCGGCAGCAATGCTGTTGGGCGGAATATCGCGGGTCACTACCGCACCGGCGGCGATGATGCTGCCCGCCCCGATGGTCACACCGCCGCACACCGTCACACTGGCGCACAGCCAGCAGTTGTCCCCGATGGTGATGGGCTGGGCATACTCCAGCTCGTGGCAGCCGTTGGGATAGTCCGTATAGGCCCGCTCCTCCGCCACGAACGGGTGGTTGGGCGTGGCCAGCGTTACGTTAGGGCCAACGAGGACGTTATCCCCCAGCGTGATGGGTGCCACGTCCAGAAACACGCTGTTGTAGTTGATGAAGCAGTTCCGTCCCACGTGGATGTTCACACCGTATTCGCAGTAAAAGGGCGCGAAAGCCTCGAAATTTTTCCCTTTCGCCGATGGGATCAGCCGCTCCAGCGCCCGCTGCTTGGTCTTGGTGCGCCACAGGGCAATGCGGTTGAATCGGTCGCAGCGGAGCATGCCCGTGCGGTGCCGCTTGGCAATCTCCGGATCGGCGGGGCTGTAGAGCCGTCCCGATATCATGCGCTCCCATTCACTGATGTTCGCTTTCGTGGTCAACGCCTGTTACAGCTCCTTTCCCAGCGCATAGGCCCGCTCCAGATCGTCCCCGCTCAAATCGGCGGCGGTGGGGGCGTTACGCGCATTCAAGACACCCGCGTTTTCCCAGCCCAGATAGCCGGTCATTTGCCGGAACATCTCGTTGGCCGCCAGCGCCGAGTCCATCTCCGTGTCCGCCATGGCGGTGATGAGGACGGCCTTTTTCCCGCCCATCAGCACCTCGTTGTTGGCATAGAACCGGTCGATGACCGCCTTGAGCTGGGCGTTGATGGTGAAGTAGTAGATCGGCGAGACGAATACCACCGCGTCCGCCGCCAGCAGGTGAGGATTCAGCAGCTTCATGTCATCCGCGGCGAAGGTACACGTCCCTGTGCGGCGGCACTTGTCGCAGCCGATGCAAGGGTGAACGTCCTGAAACGCCGCGTCAAAACGGTAGACCTCATGTCCGGCATCCAGCGCACCCTGCTGAAACCGGTCGGCCAATGCGGCGGTGGTGCCGTTCCGGTGCGCGCTGCCGGTCATCATGACGATTTTCATGTCGTTTTCCTCCGTGATTCACAAATTTTGATTTGTCAACTCGATTATACCACGCTTTCTGCGCCCTGAAAACTGCCAAAATGCTTACGGCGTCTGTGCCTTGATCTCCACCGTTCTGCCGCCGAGACTTTCATAGACTCGGTGGGAGACGGAGAGAACGGTACGCCCTCTGGAGACCTGGCGCAGCGCTTCCAGCACCTGCTCCTCGGTCTCCGCGTCCAGATTGGCGGTGATCTCGTCCAGCAGCAGCACGGCGGGATCGGCCGCTGCGGCACGGGCGATGGACAGCAGCTGCCACTCGCCCTGGGAGAACATGCCGTCGGTACACACCGTATCGTAGCCCTCCGGCAGCGCCTGAATGGCGTCGTCGATCCCCGCCAGCTTCGCCGCGTTTCGCGCCATTTCCCCGGTGATCTGCGGATCGTTCAGGGTGATCTGCTCCAGCACTGTTCCCGGTACGCGGGAAAAATGCTGCTCCACGCATCTGATGCAGGTGCGCCGCTGCCCATCCGGAATGGCCGCAACGTCCACGCCGCCGATGGTCACCGTGCCGCTTTGGGGCGGATACAGTCCCAGCAGCAGCCTGAACACCGTGCTTTTTCCCGCGCCTGTCCGACCCACCAGCATGACCTGCTCCCCCTGTTTCACAGTCAGGGAGAAGTCCTCCAGCACCGGCTTTTCCCCATAGCCGAAGGTCACATGGGAGAGCGCCACATCGCCCCGCGCCGCCTGCACCAGCAGCGTCACCGCGATATAGACCAGCACCAGCACCGCCATTTGGGCGGCGGTCTCGTTGCCGCCCAGAATGTCGGCAAGGCACTGGGCCAGCCGCCCCTCAAACCACGGCGTGGCCAGCAGGCCCACGTTATAGATCAACCCGGAGGCCGTCACAAGAGCCAGTGAAAGCCACTCCATGCGGAAATAGGAGCCGATCCGGTCGGGGCGGAACGTCTTACTCTTCCGCATCGTCCGCTTCGCCTCCCGCCATTTTTTGAAAGTGCGGAAAGCCTGCGCGACTCTCCTCTTTGGACGCGGTGTACAGCTTGTCCAGCGCCGCCGTGAAGGCGGCGGCTTCCTCCGACGTCAAGACGCCGGTCAGGTATTCATAAAAGGACGCTTCGATCTCCGCCTTGGAGGCCTTCAGCCCCTCCGCCTTTTCCGTGGGATACAGCAGCTGGCTGCGCCGGTCGTTGGGCGCGTCACGGCGGACGAGATACCCCTTCCCCTCCAGATTTTTCGTCCGCCGGGCGATGGCGGCCTTGTCCGCGTGCAGCAGCTCCGCCAGCGCCGCCTGCGTACAGCCGGGATTGTGGCGCAGCGCGTGGATCAGGTCGATCTCCGCCGTGCCCACGTCCTTTTCCCGCAGCGTCCGCAGCACCAGCTTTTCCGCCTCGCGGGCGATTTTTGTGATCTTCCGCTCTGTAATATCCATGAGCACCTCCGGTTTTCGAAAGAAGTTGCAGCTGTATCGTTGTATGTACAACCATTATGCAACGTTCTCTCCTTTTGTCAACATAAACAAAGCAGCCGGGAGTCTCTTTTGTGAGACTCCCGGCACATTTTATGAGGAAATTCACGCGCGTGGCAAGGTGATATCGGCGCGGAACAGATCGCCGTCGATGGACAGGTCAAACGTGCCGCCCATCAGCTGCACCAGACTTCCGGCGATGGACAGGCCCAGACCGCTGCCCTCGGTATGGCGGGACGCGTCGCCCCGGACAAAGCGCTCCATCAGCTCATCGGGAGAGATGTTCAGCTCATCGCGGGAGACGTTCTTGAAGCTGATGGTGACGGTTTCTTCATCGCAGGCGGCGGCGACGTAAACGCGGGTATCCTCCAGCGCGTACTTGCAGATGTTGCTGACCAGATTGTCCATAACGCGGCTGAGGAGCCTGCCGTCGGCCTGAACGGATACGGGCTTCTCTGGTGGACGGGCCACCAGCGTCAGGCGGCAGCCGGCCAGCCGCTCCTGATACTCGCCCACGATCTGGTCGAAAAGCACCGCCACATCCGTAGGCTGCACGTCCACCGGCAGCGCGCCGGAGGACGCCTTGGACGCCTCCACCAGATCCTCCGTCAGCTTTTTCAGCCGCCGGCTCTGGCGATCCAGCACGGCGATGTACTCCCGCGCCGTCTCCGGCTGAACGTCCACCTTTTGCAGCAGGTCTACGTAGTTGACGATGGAGGTTAGGGGCGTCTTGATATCGTGGGACACGTTGGTGATGAGCTCGGTCTTCATGCGCTCGGCCCTGGTCTGCTCCCGCACCGCCCGCTCCATGCCGGTGCGCAGCTCGTTCATCCGCTGGCCATAGCGCTTGAAGTCGCCGATCAGCGGTCTGGTGTCGATGCTCTGGGAGTAATCTCCCGCCGCCAGCTTCTCGCCGCCCTTCTGCAGAATGCGCAGGTTCAGGGCGATATACAGGATGGCAAGGAACTCCACCAGCTTCATCACTGCAAAGACACCGTCCACGTAGCCGTAAAGCATCTCTGCAAAGAACACCGCCAGCGTCACCAGCGCGGTTTTCCAGATCAGGGGCAGACCTACGGCGGTGCGGCGCAGGCCCCGGCCCACCGCCCTGATGATGCGCCACACCAGCCGCAGCACCCGTGCGATCAGCGTACCCCGCAGCACCGTCCCGGCCTTGCACTGGGCTGCAAAGGCGCACAGGAACAGCAGGAATACCGGCGCCAGCGCCGCGCAGAACACGGCAAACGCCAATTCGTAGAAAACATCCCATCCCGCGAAAACCGCGCATATCAACGCCACCAGCCACACATCCGCCGGAATTTTGTCCAGCCACGTCAGGTGGATGCCCTCACGGCCCGCCCAGTGTCCGGCGGAGGCTATGGAGAAGCCAAAGCACAGCAGCGTCAGCAGCAAAAACAGTACCGTCAGGAACACGGTCAGCCCGACGTGATTCAGCAGCCATGTCAGCACCAGATAAGAATAGCCGGGGAATCCATCCGCAGGCAGCAGATCGGCGGCGATGGTCAGCTCCTCCTTAGACCCGTCGGCAAAGGCGAGCGTAAAGGTCTCCTGCACCGAGTACAGCGGCTTGTCGCTGTCCGTCAGTTCAAAGTTTTCAAAGGTGATCTCTCTGGTATCCTTGTTGATGATAGCCAGATGGCAGTCGGTGTCCTCACGGGAGAATCTTTCCGAAAAGGCGCGGGGCAGATCGTCCAGCACCTGCTGCTGTTCCTCGTCGGTGATGCCGCCGGTCGTGGGAGCCGACGAGGTATCCGTGCTAGGCGTGTCATCCGCCAGCAAGCCGGCGTTGGCCATCGTGCCTCGCAGATAGTAGTAGGCGTTGTGAATGGCGCTGCTGCACTGTGATTCATACATCGTTTCCCGCATGTACGCGCCGCCATCCAGAAATACGTCGTAGCTGACCAGAATGCCGACGCTAAGGCCGCCCAGCACCGTCATGGTGCCGAACAGCAGCGTCAGGAAAAAGGCCGTCAGCTTGGCCCATGTTTTATCCAGAAGTCGTTTCATGTGAGGGTTCCCTCCATTTTATAGCCCTTGCCCCAGACCACCTTGATATACCGGGGCTCCGAGGGGTTGATCTCCAGCTTTTCCCGCAGATGCCGGATGTGCACGGCGATAGCGCCTGTGGCGTTCAGCGGCACGTCGTCCCACACCCGGCGGTAGATCTCGCTGGGGGAGAACACCGTCCCGGCATTCTGCATGAGGAAGCGGAGAATATCGTATTCTTTCGGTGTCAGCGCCACCGGGTCGCCGTCCACGGTGACGGCCTTGGCGTTGTCGTCCAGACAGATGCCGCCGATGACCAGCGTGCTGGGCCGCACCTGTCCGCCGCCCAGCTGCAAATACCGCCGCAGCTGGGAGCGCACCCGCGCCAGCATCTCCACCGGATTAAAGGGCTTGGTGATGTAGTCGTCCGCGCCTACGTTCAGGCCCAGCACCTTGTCGGTGTCCTCGCCCTTGGCGGTCAGCAGGATCACGGGAACGTTGCTGGTCTGCCGCAGCTGGGCCATGGCGGTCAGTCCGTCCATGACGGGCATCATGATATCCATGAGGATCAGGTGCACATCCTCACGGGCGGCCACGGACAGAGCCTCTTTGCCGTTGCCGGCGGACAGCACCCGGTAGCCCTCGGCCTTCAGGTATATTTCAAGGGCGGAAACGATATCCTTTTCGTCATCAACCACCAGAATCGTGTACATAGTGTGTCCTCCTGCGGCAGTAAGTTTGGTCTATCTCTATCATACCCCCTCCCGCCCGATTGCACAAGGTCAATTCTTGGCGGCAGGATAGGGCAGCGAGGACAGGTTCACGCTGTGGTGGATGGGCTTCCACTCCACCTTCATGAACAGCGCCGCCATGGAGATGGGGAGATACGTCAGCATGAACAGCGGGAACGTCAGGGTATAGGCGATCTTCTTCCACGCCGGGGCGTGGATACGCTTCCACTCGCTGGCCACGGTAATGCCGCCCAGCACCAGCAGCGTGGCAAGGATACTGCCCATGCACTCCAGCAGCGACCGCATGGCGAACCATACCCCGACGCCCTGCATCAGCCCCAGCACCGACAAGGTGATGTTGGCCAGCAGGCACAGCGCCGTCAGAATGAAGGCCGGCAGGATGGACATGGACATGTCGAAGCAGCTCCAGCTGCCCTTGGCCGCGCCCTTCAGCAGATCAGCGCCGTACCGGCGGAATACCTGAAGGTATCCCTTGGCCCAGCGCAGCCGCTGCCGCACGGACTGGCGGAAGCCGGTGGGCTGCTCGTCGTACAGCACGGCGTCCTCGCAGATGGCGATTTTTTCACCCCGGAGAATGTGATACACAGAGAACTCGATATCCTCGGTCAGCAGATAAAACCGCCAGCCGTGGCTCTCGTCCAGCACCCGCTGGGAGAACAGAAAGCCCGTACCGCCCACGGCGGCGCTGCTGCCTAACCGGTTACGGGCACCGTTGAGGTAGCGGCTCTCCCGCAGGAACCACAGGGCGTAGCCTGCGCTGATCCAGTTGCCGCCGAAATTCTTGCTGTTGCGGTAGCTGGTGACGATCTGGTGGCCGTTGGAGAACATCTCGTTCATCCGCTCTATGTAGTCCGGAGCCAGCAGGTTGTCGGCGTCAAACACGAAGTAGCCGTCAAAGCCCTCCGGATAGTCCGCACCGATGTTCTGGAGCAGGAAGTCCAGCGCGTAGCCCTTGCCCACGTTCAGCTGGTTGAACCGCTCATACACCACCGCGCCACGGGCGTGGGCAATGGCAGCGGTACGGTCGGTGCAGTTGTCCGCCGCCACGAATACCGTCACAAGAGACATGTCATAGGTCTGCGCCCGGAGACTGTCCAGCAGGCCGGAGATGACGTTCTCCTCGTTCCGGGCGGCGATCAGCACCGCGTAGCGGTGGGGCCGTGCCGGCGCGGTAAGGGGCTTGGGCTTTTTTGCCAGCACCAGCGGGATATAGAGGAACTGATAGGTATAGCAGATAAAAAACAGCGCCGAGATAACGGCGTTGATGGTGCGCAGCGTGGTCTCCATAAAGGCACGTCCTTTCTTCTCTTTCTGCCATCGATTGACAAGGGTCTGCCCTTGTCAATCGATGGCACCTTTATGGTAACAAACGCCGGATTAAGAAACAATCAGGGTGAGGTTTAAGGTTTTATTAAGACGCACCCCTTCCGAATAAAAAAAGAGGGGCCGAAGCCCCCTTTTTTCACCGATATCATCCGTCCCACGGATACCAGATCTCACCCTGTTCGGCCACGTACCAGATGCCGTCCCGTTCGCAGACCTGTCGCCATATTTTGTTGCATCGGCATCCCCAAAACGCAGGTCGAAGCAATTCCTATCTTCTCAAAAAGGGCTATGCTTTTTTGACAAGCTAACAGGAAACCCGCATGGTTTCCGGTGTCAAGCAGTTCTGTAACGCAGCTCTTACCCCATCAGGTGCTGGGCCAGTCCCACCACCGGCGGGATGGTCAGCACGGAGAGGGCGGTAAACACCGACACCACGCTGGAGGCCAGCCGGGTGTCGCGCTCGAATTTCTGGGCAAACATACTCAGCAGCGCGGCAGGCGGCGTGCTGGCGGCGATGACCGTCACCAGCGCCACGGCGCTGTCCACCCGCAGGACATAGCACCCGCCCACCGTCAGCAGCGGAATCACCGCCAGACGCAGCACCAGCGCCGTCCAGGATCGGCGGTCGGCAAAGGCGTGGCGGAAATTGGCGTGGCTCAGCTGATAACCCACCACGATGGTAGGCAGCGGCGTATTCATATTGGCCAGATACGTCAGCGGCGTCATAACGATCTCCGGCAGGCTCACCGACAGCAGATACAGCACCATGGCCGCTGCCACGCTCAGCACGCCGGGATTCAGCAGGATAGACTTCAGCCGCAGCTTACTGGTGTCATGGGTAATCATATAAACGCCCATTGTCCACGTCAGCACCGTGAACACCACCACGTAGGCCGATCCGTAGAACACGCCGATGCTGCCCAGCAGCGCCGTCATCAACGGATAGCCCATAAAGCCGCAGTTGGAGAACACCGCGCCGAACCGCAGCACCCCGCAGGTGCCGTCCTTTCCCCGCAGCGCCGCGCAGGCCAGCAGAATGCTGACGGCATGCACCGCCACCGCCAGCAGCAGGCACACCAGAAAGTTATGCAGATCCGCCGTGTCCTTCTCCCGCTGGAAGGCCACCACCATCATGGCGGGCGACACCGCGTACATCACCAGATTCGTCATGGCAAGGCTGCCCTTGTCCCCCATCAGCTTGGCCTTACCCAGGGCAAAGCCCACCGCCATCAAGGCAAACAGGATCAGCACCTGCTCGCCCACCGTCAGAAAAGAACCGATCATTTTTCTTTGCCCCTCTTGTCAAAATACCCGGACGTGGCCAAAGCCACCACCAGCAGTCCCACCACGGCGGCGGCTGCGTTGAACAGCAACATGGCGTTCACGTCCACCCGATCCACCAGCGTACCGCTGACGGCGGTCATCACCGCCGGGCCCACGCCGTTGGAGAAAATGTGGATCAGGCCCTGTCCCTTGGCCTGATTGGCGGCGTCCAGCGTCTCCGCCGCGTAGTACACGGTGGCAGGCAGGAACACGCCGAACTCGAAAAATTGCAGCGCCGCCGACACGTACAGCAGCGTCGGCGTCCTGGCCAGTAGAAACAGCACGTCCTTGGCCACAAAGGCGGCGGCGCATAGCAAAAACATGCCCCGCAGGGACAGCTTCTGCCGCATCCGGGAGAACAGCGTCATGGCGGGCAGCTCCATAAAGGCGGACACCGCCAGCACCACGCCCATCAGGCTCTCTCCCGCGCCCACCTTGTCCACAATGTGTATCATATAGGTGTTACAGGCGTTGTGGCCGCCCTGCAAAAGCGCGCAGCCCATCAGCATCACCGGAAAGGCCGGATACTTCTTCAGCAGCGCCCACAGCCCCAGCACCTTGGGCGACTCTCCCTCCTGAGCCGCCGGAACAGGCGGCAGCGGATAGCGGAACGTCCAGACGGCGATGATCTGCAGCACCAGCGCCGCCAGCAGCACCGGCAGGATCACCGTCGGCGCACGCTTTTCCAGCACGAAGCCCAGCACCAGCGCCACGATGGCGTAGGTGGTGGAGCCGGTGCCCCGGCCGAGGCCGTAGTTGACGTTGACGCCCCGCAGGTGATACTCCATCACCATGCTGTTGAAAAACGGCGAGGTGCTCACCAGCAGTACGCCGATCACGGCGTAGGCCACCACCAGCACCGTCTTGCTGCCGGTACTCACCGTCATGACCACTGCCGCCGCCAGCGTCAGCAGCGACAGCACCAGCGCCAGACGGCGGCTGGTCCACCGGCTGTCCGCGTCCGACAGGGCGGCCAGCGCCGGCTGGAGCAGCAGCGGCAGCACCAGCGCCAGCGACGTGACCACGCCCAGCGTGCTGTTGCTCAGCCCCAGATACAGCAGCAGCACCGGCCCAAAGCCCCAGATGGCCGAGAATCCGGCGAAATAGCTGCCCTGCATGGCGGCGTGATGGATATCCACTTTTCTGGCAAGCTTGTCCATGGCGCTCCTCCGCTGCGAAACATGTTAAATAGGTGTGAACATGCTCCAGTCTATCACAAAAGCAAAAACTGTCAAGACCGGAGGTTGTGTTTTGCCGGGAAATAGACTATAATAAGATATTCTGTGAAATCTGACCCCACAAGGAGGCCGACCATGAAACTGATGGTTCTTGACGGCAACAGCATCATCAACCGCGCCTTTTACGGCGTGAAGCCCCTGACCACACGGGACGGGCTGTATACCAACGCCATTTTCGGCTTTCTGAACATGCTCCAGCGCTTCGTGGACGAGGAACAGCCGGAGGCGCTGTGCGTGGCCTTCGACCGGAAGGAGCCCACCTTCCGCCACGAGGCCGACGCCAATTACAAGGCCACCCGCAAGGGCATGCCCGAGGAGCTTGCCCAGCAGATGCCGGTGATGAAGCAGGTGCTGTGCGCCATGTCCATCCCCTGCTACGAAATGGTGGGCTACGAGGCCGACGACCTGCTGGGCACCATCTCCCGCCGCTGCGAAAAGCGGGGCTGGGAGTGCGTCATCGTCACCGGCGACCGGGACAGCCTGCAGCTCATCACCGACCGTACCCGCGTGAAGCTGGTGACTTCCCGCATGGGCCAGACCTCCACCACCGACATGACCCCCGCCCTGTTTCGGGAGCAGTACGGCTTCGACCCCATCCATATGATCGACCTGAAGGCCCTGATGGGCGACAGCAGCGACAACATTCCCGGCGTACCGGGCATCGGTGAAAAGACCGCCACGGCGCTGGTGCAGCGCTACGGCAGCATCGACGCGCTGTACGCCGCCATGCCGGACGTAGAAGCCAAGCCCGCCGCTCTGCGGAAGCTGGCGGAGGGCGAGGAATCCGCACGCCGCAGCTACTGGCTGGCCACCATCGTCACCGACGCGCCGCTGGAGTTCGACCCGGAGGACGCCATGCGCCAACCCTACCGGCCGGAGCTGTACGACCTGTTCATGAAGCTGGAATTCACCAAGCTTATCAAGAAATACGACCTGACCCCTGCCGCTCCCACACCGGAACCGGCCGCCCCTGTCCATGACGAGGACTATTCCGTCATGATCGAGGTGCCCCAGACCGATGACGACGCGGCGCGGCTCCTTGCCCAGTGGCGCAGCGTGCCCCACGTGACAGTATACGGACTGGACGATCTTCGGGCGCTGGCGGTGGAATGTGAGATCGACGACCACCACGGCCTGACGGTCATCCTGCGGACTGACCGGTTCGCCGGCGACTGGGACGCTTTGCTGCGCGGCCTGTTCTCCGCCGATATCCCCAAGGTGGCCCACAACGTAAAGGACATGACCTACGCCCTGCTGGAGCGCGGCCTGCCTGCCGAGGGCTTTATCTTCGACACAGCGCTGGCTGCCTACCTGCTGGACGCCACCGCCGGAGGATACGACCTCCAGCGGCTGTTTGTGGCCTACTGCGGCGCGGAGCTGCCCGCCCCGGCCCACCTGGCCAGGGACGCCTTCGCCCCACTCAGCGACGCCGCCACGGAGGAAGCCGCCCTGTGCAGCTATACCAGCGCCGTTTCCGCCCTGTATGAGATTTTGCCCGGCAAGCTGGAGGAGCTGAACCTGACGGCGCTGCTCCATGAAATGGAGCTGCCCCTGTGCCGGGTGCTGGCGGAGATGGAGCTGGCGGGCTTCCGCATCGACGAATGCGCGCTGGCGCAGTTCGGCATCGACCTGCATGAGCGTATCGTGAAGCTGGAGCAGTCCATTTACGACATGGCGGGCGAGAAGTTCAACATCAACTCCCCCAGACAGCTGGGGATCATCCTCTTTGACAAATTGCAGCTGCCCCACGGCAAGAAAACGAAAACCGGCTGGTCCACCAACGCCGAGGTGCTGGAGAAGCTGCGGTACGAAGCGCCCATCGTCAGCAGCGTGCTGGAGTACCGGCAGTACACGAAGCTGAAATCCACCTACGCCGACGGTCTGCTGCGGGCGGTGTCGCCAGACAGCCGGGTGCGCACCCGGTTCCAGATGACCGCCACAGCCACGGGCCGTCTCAGCTCCACGGAGCCGAATCTGCAGAACATCCCCACCCGCACCCAACTGGGCAGCGAAATTCGCCGCCTGTTCGTGGCGGAGGAGGGCAATGTGCTGGTGGACGCGGACTACTCCCAGATCGAGCTGCGGCTGCTGGCCCACATGGCGGGCGACGAAGCCATGCAGCAGGCCTTCCTGTCCGGTGCGGACTTCCACACCGTCACGGCAGCCAAGGTGTTCCACGTGCCGGAAGCGGAGGTGACCCACGAGATGCGTTCCCGGGCCAAGGCGGTGAACTTCGGCATCGTGTACGGCATGTCCGCCTTCTCCCTCAGTCAGGATATCCACGTGACGGTGGCGGAAGCCAAGGACTACATGGAGCGCTACTTCGCCACCTACCCCGGCGTGAAGCAGTACATGACCGATATCGTGGCGCTGGCCAAGGAGCAGGGCTATGTGGAGACGCTGTACCACCGCCGCCGGGCGCTGCCGGAAATCAAGTCGTCCAACTTTATCCAGCGCTCCTTCGGTGAGCGGGTGGCGCTGAACATGCCCATTCAGGGCACGGCGGCGGACGTGATGAAGCTGGCCATGATCCGGGTCTATGACCGCCTGCGGCGTGAAAATTTGCAGGCCAAACTCATCATGCAGGTACACGACGAGCTGATCGTGGAGTGTCCGGAAGCGGAGCGGGAAACCGTGGAAACGCTGCTGCGACAGGAGATGGAGCAAGTGGCGGCGTTGTCCGTCCCTCTGATCGCCGAGGCTCACAGCGGTAAAAACTGGCTGGAAGCCAAGGGATAAGTAGGGGCGAGGTAAGCGCCCTTGCGCTTCCTGTCCCGTCATTCCGAGCCAGTGCGCACACTGGCGTGGGAATCCGTACTCCCTACACAACAGCACCTCAAAATATGAAAAAACAAGGTAAACAAAATGGAAAAAATACACGTATCGATCGTGCCCATGAACGCCGATCATCTGGACGAGATCGCGGCGCTGGAGCGGGTGTGCTTCTCCCGCCCGTGGTCGCGGAACATGCTGGCCGAGGAGCTAGAGAACCAGTGCGCCGCCTTCCTGACGGCGCTGGACGCCGCCACGGGAAAGGTGGTGGGCTACGCGGGACTGCTGGTGGCGGCGGATGAGGGCTACATCACCAACGTGGCGGTGTTCCCGGAATACCGCCGTCAGGGCATCGCCGCCAAGCTTTTGAAGGTGTTCTGCGATTTCGCGGCGGGCCGGCATCTGGCGTTCCTGACGCTGGAGGTGCGGCCCAGCAACACCGCCGCCATCGCCCTTTATGAGTCCTTCGGCTTTACGGAGCGGGGACGGCGGCGCAACTACTACGACCTGCCGAAGGAGGACGCCCTCATTCTGACGCGGGACTTTGAGGAGGGGAACGCATGAACATACTGGCTTTTGAATCCTCCTGCGACGAGACCGCCGTGGCGGTGGTGCGGGATGGCCGCCATCTACTGGCCGACGCCATTCTCTCCCAGGCGGACATGCACGCCCTGTACGGCGGCGTGGTGCCGGAGATCGCGTCCCGCAAGCATGTGGAGGCCATCGCCGGACTGACGGATCAGGCGCTGCGCGACGCGGGACTGACAAAGCGGGATATTGACGCGGTGGCCGTCACTTACGCGCCGGGCCTGATCGGCGCGGTGCTGGTGGGCGTCAGCTTCGCCAAATCCGCCGCGTGGGCGCTGGGCGTTCCGCTGATCCCGGTGCACCATGTGCGGGGTCACATCGCCGCCAACTATCTGGCCTTTCCGGAGCTGGAGCCGCCGTTCCTGGCGCTGGCCATCTCCGGCGGCAATACGCTGATCGTGGATGTGGCGGACTACACCGACATGCAGGTTCTGGGCGCTACCCGTGACGATGCGGCAGGCGAGTGCTTCGACAAGGCCGCCCGTGTGCTGGGTCTCCCCTACCCCGGCGGCAAGCCCATGGATCAGCTGGCTCAACAGTCGGCGGGCGGCGTGTACGCCCTGCCCCGTGCCCATGTGGACGGTGCGCCGCTGGACATGAGCTTTTCCGGGCTGAAAACCGCCGTGGTGAATCTGGCCCACAACGCCCAGCAGAAGGGTGAGCCGCTGGACGAGCCCGCCCTGGCCCGGGACTTCACCCAGGCCGTCAGCGACGAGTTGACGGATCGCGCGGCGCTGGCGCTGGAGCAGACGGGCCGCAAGGTGCTGGTGGCAGCGGGCGGCGTGGCCGCCAACTCCATCATCCGCGCCGGCCTGCAAAGGCTGTGCGAAAAGCGTGGCGTGAAGCTGTATCTCCCCCCGCTGAAATGGTGCGGTGACAACGGCGCCATGATCGGCGCGCAGGGGTACTATGAGTACATGGCGGGCGTCCGGGGCGACATGACCCTTAATGGCTACGCCACCATGGAGCTGGACAAGGTGGTTTTTTGAGGATATTGCGGATTTCCGCACGTCCAAGCGGCGGCCTGAGGGCAGGCCGCCCTACGCACGTCCACAAAAGCGCTTGACATTAAAAAAGGCTCTGGCCGTTGGCCAGAGCCTTTTTCTTATTTACTCATACACATCCACATACGTGCCGTCTCGGTACACCTGCACGGCGGTGATCCCCTCCAGCGACCGCAGGGACGTGACGATGCCACGCAGCATCTGCTCCACCATGTCGGCGTCCACCGCGTCCAGCTCCTCCGACGGGAGGTTCAGCTGACACACGCCGTCCTCCACGCGGGCGGTGATGCCTGTGACCCCCTCTGGGATCAGGGCCTGCAGGCCATCCTCCGTGGGGCCATCCATCAGCGCCGCGATCACCACGTCCGCCGTGGACTGTCCCTCGTACTGGGGCAGCAGCCGCTCCTCCGGCGTCAGCGTGCCGTCGGCGTCGGGGAAATACAGCTGGGCCGTCAGCATCCGCACCACGTCGTCCATAGAGGTCAGCAGCACGTCACTGGCCAGAAACAGGTTGCTGTCCCGATAGGCCAGCTCCTGCCCGTTGACGGTGATACGCACGGCATATACGCCCTCCAGCTGGGTCAGCGACAGCGCCACGCAGTAGTCGGCGATGGTCAGCGCCATGCCGCTGAGCTGGCTGTAGCTGCCGGAGAAATCCACCCACGCGGTACCGCCCTTTACCTCCACGGAATGCAGCGATGTGCCTGACGGAACAGGGCTCTGGAAGCGCTCCTCCTGACAGCCGCCCATCAGCAGCGCCAGCACGGCTTCCGCCTGTGCCGCCCTGTCCTCCTGGGGCAGCGTGTCCCAATCGACGGTGACGCTGCTGATGGCGTCGCCGCCGGGATGCTCCTCCAGCGGCACGGGATAGTACAGCCGCAGGCCGTCTCCCTCGCCGCTCTGCGCCGCGCCGCAGCCTGCCAGCAGGCACAGCGCCAGCATCAGCGCCGCAAGGCGCGTGATCCCCCGTCTCATTGGCCGTCACCGCCTTCCTTTGCTGCGCGGGGCAGGCGCACCGTGAACACCGTGCCGCCGCCCTGACGGGCCGCGGCGGTGATGCTGCCGCCCCGGTTCTCCACCGTGTCCTTCACGATGGACAACCCCAGTCCCGTACCGCCGATGGCACGGGAGCGCATCTTGTCCACCCGGTAGAACCGCTCGAAAATATGGGGCAGGTCGTCCTCCGGAATGCCGATGCCGTTGTCCTCCACCGTCAGCACCACCCAGTCACCGTCTGTTGCGGCGGCAGCGTGGACGAAGCCGTCGGTGCCGGAGTATTTGATGCCGTTGTCCATCAGGTTATAGAGGATCTGATGCACGTCGTCCTCCGTGGCCAGCGCCACCGCCTGAGGCTCCGCCTCGTAGGACAGCGTGACGTTCTTCTCCCGCGCCAGCACCGCCAGCATCCGGGCCACCCGCTCCAGCACCGGCGCTACCGGCACCGGCGTCACCGGCGGCACAGCGCCGCTGTCCAGCCGGGTCAGCCGCAGCAGGTTTTCTGTGATGCGGGTCAGCCGCTCGGCCTCGCGGCCGATGTCGCCCACGAATTCGCGGGTGGTGTCCGCGTCCATATCCCCGGTCTGCAAGATGGAGTCCGTCAGCAGCCGGATGCCCGCCAGCGGCGTTTTCAGCTCGTGGCTGGCGTCGGACACGAACCGCCGCCGGGCATCCTCGGTGGTCTGCAGGCGGTCGGTCAGGCTGTTGAACTCCGCCGCGATCTGGCCGATCTCGTCGCTGCCCTTCACAGCGGCGCGGTGGCTGTAGGCGCCCTCCCGCACCTTGCGGATGGCGGACAGCAGATCGGTGATCTGGGCCGTCAGGATCCGGCTCAGCAGCACGGAAAGACCCAGCACCGCCAGCGCGATGAGAATGGAGATCTTCATCAGGTTGGACTGGAAGCTTTTGAGAATATCCGCCTGCTTGGTGTCGTACTCATACGTATACACCGCGCCCACGATCTGGTTGTGATACACCACCGGCGAGGCCATGCGGCTGAGGAACGCGGTGGAGTCATAGTTGCAGTAGAAGGCGTCGTAGCCCTCCAGCGCCTGTACGATCTCGGTGTAAAAGGCGTACAGCCCCACAGCGCCGTTCTCCTCGCGGGTGTCGTACAGGATGCGGCCCGCCGTGTCCGTCACCAGAATGCGGGACACACCCGTCTCCCGCATGGAGGTCAGCGCCTTGGACACGTTTTCCTCGTCCAGCTGCTTCAGACCGCTCAGCGATGCCTCGATCAGCTTCACGGAGCTTTTCATGGACGTCTCCTTGGACTGGAACACCATGGTCTGGGATTGCAGCAGCGGATAGGTGTTCAGCAGCACCAGCACCGCAGCAATTACCAGAATATAGCTGACGCCAAACTTAAACTGTAGGCTGGTTTTCCCCCTGAAAATAGTAACCCACTCCCCACTTGGTCATGATATAGGCCGGCTCTGCCGGCACACGCTCCAGCTTCTCCCGCAGGCGGCGCACATGCACGTCCACCGTGCGGTAATCTCCGGCGTAGGAATAGCCCCACACCAGATCCATCAGGCTCTCCCGGCTGTAGACCCGCCGGGGATTCTTCATCAGTAACTCCAGCAGGTCATATTCCTTGGCGGTCAGGTCGATGGTCTTGCCGTCCCGGATGGCTACCCGCTGCTGGGTGTCCAGACTCAGGTCGCCCACCGTCAGCAGGGTGCGCACCGCGTCGGAGCGCCCGGCGCTGCGCTTCAGCAGCGCCCGGATACGGGCCTTCAGCTCCAGAATGTTAAAGGGCTTCGTCACATAGTCGTCCGCCCCGCAGGCAAAGCCCATCAGCTTGTCCGCATCCTCGCTGCGGGCGGTCAGCATGATGATGGGCACGTCGGAAAACTCCCGGATCTTCATGCACGCCTCGGTGCCCGACAGCACTGGCATCATCAGATCCAGAATGATCAGGTCGAAGCTCTCCTTCTTCGCCAGCTCCACGGCGGCTTCGCCATCATAGGCGGCGGTGACCTCATAGCCCTCGTTCTCCAGATTGAACGTGATGCCCTTTACCAACAGCTTCTCGTCGTCCACCACTAATATTTTCATGGCGCCACCTCCTGAAAAAATGTTTACAATTGGTATCTCCCTCCCCGTTGACGGAAGGAAACATGTCGTTTATAATAGTAAGTTAGATACTGCTCGCGGATCGCTCACCGTTCCGCGTCCCGACATACGATGCCCACCCTATTATAGCACATATGGAGAAAAAGTCATTATGAAATTCCGCCGTTTTTGCACCGTTTTTCTGCTGCTGGCCCTGCTGCTGACGCAGCTCTGGCCCGTTACTGCCTACGCCGTGGAGGATATCCAGCTGGACGCCAAGGCCGCCCTGCTGGTGGACGGCGCCACCGGCACCGTGCTGCTGGATCAGGACGCCCACACCAAGCAGTACCCCGCCAGCATCACCAAGGTGATGACGGCGCTGCTGGTGTTCGAAGCCATCGACCGGGGCGAGCTGCGGCTCAGCGACTCCATCACCGCCAGCGCCAACAGCGTGGCGGGCCTGCCGGACGACGCCAGCACCGCCGACATTGTGGCCGGTGAAACGCTGACGGTGGAGCAGCTGCTGTACTGCCTGCTGGTGGTGTCCGCCAACGAGGTGAGCAACATTCTGGCCGAGGCCGTCAGCGGCAGCGTCACCGCCTTTGTGGCGCTGATGAACCAGCGGGCACAGGAGCTGGGCTGCGAAAACACCCATTTTGTCAACACCTCCGGCCTGCCGGATAACGAGCATTACACCACCGCGTGGGACATCTATCTGTTCACCCGCGAGGCCATGAAGTACGACGAGTTCATGACCATCGTCAACACCAAAGCCTACGACGTGCCCGCCACCAACAAGAGCGAAGCCCGCGAGCTTCACAGCACCAACTATCTGATCTCCAACTGGCGGGCCACCGGGTATCTCTACAGCGGTGCGCAGGGCATCAAGACCGGCTCTACCGACGCAGCGGGCTACTGTCTGGTATCCTCCGCCGTCCGGACTGACCGCCAGCTGATCTCCGTGGTGCTGGGCGCCCGGCTGATGACCGACAGCGACGGCAGCTATAAGGTGGGCAGCTTTACCGAGACCGCCCGCCTGTTTGACTGGGGCTTTGACAACTTCACCACCAAGACCGTGCTGACCGAGGACGAGATGATCCAGGAGGTGCCGGTGGCGCTCAGCAAGGAGACCGCGCAGGTGGCTGTCCACCCGGCCTACACCGCCGAGGCGGTGCTGCCCGACGATCTGGAGCCGGAGGATCTGGTGCGCACCGTCACGCTGGACGCCGATGTGGTGGACGCTCCCGTCAGCGCGGGACAGCAGCTGGGCACCATTACCCTCAGCTACGGCGATGTGGACTACGCCACCGTGCCGCTGCTGGCGGTGGCGGATGTGAACGCCAGCCGCTTCCTGATCGTCAAGCACGCCCTGAAGGAATTCTTCTCCCGCACCATTGTGAAGGTGCTGGTGGTGGTGCTGGTCATTCTGGTTGTGCTGGTGCTGCTATTCGGCAAGACCGTCATGCGCCGCCGCCGTTACGGCAGCGGCCGTGGCCGGCGGAGACGGAGCCGCAGCTACCGGGGTCGCCGGTTCTAAGGCTTATGAATATACTCTATCAGGATAAATACCTTGTGGTGGCCGTCAAGCCGGTGGGGGTGCTGTCGGAGGACGATCCCAAGGCCGCCTGCATGCCCGCCCTGCTGCGGGAGCATTACCGGGCGCTGGGGGAAAAGGACTACATCGCCACCGTACACCGGCTGGATCGCGTTACCGGCGGGGTAATGGTATTCTCCCGCCGGAAGGAGATCACCGGCAAGCTGACCGCCGCCGTGGCGGCCCACCAGATCACCAAGGAGTATCTGGCGGTGCTGCGGGGCCATCCGGAAAAGGACAGCGACACCCTGACCGACCTCCTGTTCCGGGACGCCGCCCACAACAAGAGCTACGTGGTGCAGCGAATGCGCAAGGGCGTGCGGGAAGCCACGCTGGATTATACCGTGCTGGACAAGACCGACGCCCTGACGCTGGTAAAAGTCCGGCTCCACACAGGCCGCACCCATCAGATCCGGGTGCAGTTCTCCCACCGGGGACTTCCCCTGCTGGGCGATATCCGCTACGGCAGCAAGGCGGACTGCTCCGCCGCCCTGTGGTCGTACCGTCTGGCTTTCACCCACCCCGTCACCGGCGAAGCGGTGGACGTGACCTGTCCCCCGCCGTGTGAATTCCCGTGGGATCAATTCAATATTAAAAAAGCGGAATGACCTTTGTCATTCCGCTTTTATTTATTCCGCCTTTTTCAGCGCCTCGGTCAATGCCTTGGCCAGCTGGTCGGGACAGGAGGTAGGCTTTCCGCCGCAGGAGATGCCCTGCATCCGCTCGATGGCGTCGGTGGCCTTCATGCCCACCACCAGCCGGGAGATGCCCTGCAAATTGCCGCTGCATCCACCCTCCACCTTCACGTCCTTGATAATGCCGTCCTCCAGCTCCACCGTCATGCGGCGGGAGCAAACGCCGCGAGGCGTAAACGTATAAGTCATGATCCGTTCTCCTTTCTCACCGCTCCGGCACCGGCAGGATCAGCACGTCCTTCCTGCGCCGCAGCGCGTATTCAATGGTATAGCGGGTGCCGCCGGGACTTCCGTCATGGACGGCCAGCAGCAGACTGCTGCGATCCACCATGTAGCGGTTGCGCCGGTGCATGCAGCCGGGGTCGTACTTCTCCTGCACCACCGTGCGATAGTTGCACAGCTCCAGCAGATCCCGATACCGCTCCTGCTGTGCCGCCGTCCAGCCGTCGCTCTGGCTCAGACAGGGAATGGCGGCCTCCAGCGTGATATCCTGCACACGGCGGCGCAATTGCAGCACCTCCTCGCAGAAGTAGGTGTCGCAGCCGCGGGCCATGCCGCAGATGAAATGGCGGTAGCCGTCGGCATAGGCCTTTTCCACCATCTGGCGGATGGCGTCCTTCAGCGCCAGACACCGCTCGTCCCGTTCGTTGTCGCCCCACGGCAGCTTCTCCGGCCGATGCCCGGAAAAGCTGCAGCTGATCTGCGGCGCACGCATCCGCGCTCCCTCCCCTCATGGTTCAGGATACCCGGCCGGAAGCTCCGGCCGGGTATCCTGTCGTTGGTCTATCTTACCAGCCGTCGGTGCCGTGGCCGGGCTCAAAGTCCCCGTCGCCGTCGCCGCCGTCGGTACCGTCGTCTGTGCTGCCATCGGCATTCGGGGCGTCGGACGTATTGTCATCGCCCCAACCGGGAGGTGTGGAGTTCTCGTCCCCGCCGATGGCGTTGCCCCAGTGGACATACTCGCTGTCCTCGGCGATGATGTCGGGGAAGTTGGCGAAGTAGTCGCGGTAGTAGTTCAGCATACTGCTGCCATCATGCATGGTGCACAGCTCGGTGGGCTGATTGTCCACCGCCACCCACTCGTAGCGGACACGGCTGCCGCGAGGATCCTGCTCGCACAGGTTGCTGGCCAGCATGCCGCTGTCGGCGCAGACCGTCACCTGCACCAGATCGCTGCTGGAGAAGAAGTTCTTGTTCTCCAGTCCCGCGTGGATCTGGGACATGACCTTGTTCCACAGAATGGCCGCCGGGTTGACGCCGCCGGAGGATACCCGGCTGTTGCTCTCGTAGCCCACCCAGCAGGCGCCCACATAGTAGGGGCTGTAGCCCACGAAGTAGCGATCCCGCAGGTCGTTGGTGGTACCGGTCTTACCGGCCAGCGTCATGCCGCTGAAGTTGGCGCTGCTGCCGGTGCCGCCGTTGACCACGTCGTGGAGGATGCTGTTCATCAGCGCGGCGGTGCTGGCCTTCATGGCCACGTTGGACTGGATCTCATTCTCCAAAATCACGTTGCCGTTGCTGTCCTCCACACGGGTGAAGGTACGGGGACGGGTATAGATGCCCTCGTTGACAAAAGCGCCGTAGGCCGCCGCCATCTCCTCGGTGGTGACGCCGCGGGCGTAACCGCCCAGCGCCATAGCGCCCACCTGCTCGCTGTCGGCCTGCGTCAGCGTGGTGAAGCCCAGACGGCTGGTCATGAAGTCATAGGACTCCCACGTGCCCAGCATCATGTTCACCCGCACGGCGCAGGTGTTCAGAGACTGCACCAGCGCACGGCGCAGCGTCACCAGACCCTGGAACCGTCCGTTGTCGTTCTTGGGATAGGCGCTGTCGTTCAGCTCCAGCACCGGGTAGTCGTCGATGGTAGACGCGCCGGTGATGATGCCCTGATCCAGAGCGGGCGCGTAGGTGCTGATGGGCTTGGCGGCGGAGCCGCAGGGCCGCACGGAGGTGGCCCAGTTCCAGCCGCGGTCAGCGGTCTTTTGGCCGGTGCCGCCCACCATGGCCACTATATAGCCGGTATAGGGATCAATGATGGTGATTGCGCCTTGCAGCTGCTCAGTCTCACCCTTGCTGTTGGTGCGGGTATAGGGGGTATTGCTGAGATCGGTGAACACGCTCTCGGCGATCTTTTGATACTCGTAGTTCTGGGTGGTATAGATCTTATAGCCCTTGTTGAACAGGGCATTCTGGGCGGTATCGTAGTCATAGCCGAACTCCTCCATCAGCGCCTGGATCACATCCTCGATCAGCGCGTCGGTGAAGTAGGAGTTGCGGGACGTGTACTGGGCCACCACCGGCTCGGTCTCCTCCTCCAGCAATGCCGAGGTATCCACCACCTCATCACCGTAGTAGTTGCCGGTGTTGCTCCAGCCGTTGGTGAAGATGACCTCCTCCGCCTTGGCGGCGTCATACTCCGCCTGAGTGATCTTGCCCTGCTCCAGCATGGCGTCCAGGATCAGGATCTCGCGCTTGCGGTTCTGCTCCCGGCTCCACTCGCCCTCAAAGGGGCCGAATTGACTGGGATTGTTGGTAATGCCGATCAGACTGGCACTCTGGGCCAGCGTCAGCTCGCTGGCGCTCTTGCCGAAGTAGGTACGAGCCGCCGCCTCCACGCCGTAGCAGGACTGGCCCAGACAGATGCGGTTCAGATAGGATTCCAGAATCTGATCCTTGCTGTAGCGCTTTTCCAGCTCCAACGCACGGTAGATCTCCGTTACCTTACGCTTGACGGTACTCTGGTTGTCGCCGGTCACGTTCTTGATGAGCTGCTGGGTGATGGTGGAGCCGCCCTGCACGCCCCGACCCGTCAGAGTACTGAGAATGGCGCGTACCGTTCCCCGGAAGTCCACGCCGTTGTGCTTTTCAAAGCGCTTGTCCTCGATGGCGATGGCGGCGTCCTTCATATAATCGGGGATATTCTCCAGATCGATCCAGATGCGGTTCTCGCCCTCGCTGTACAGGGTCTGGTACATGACCCACTCGTCGGTCTTGGCGTCCTGATAGTACAGCTCGGTAGACACCTTGGTCTCCAGCTCGTCCAGATAGACCTCCGTCTTGCCCTTCAGGGACGTGTTGATCCATGTCAGGAATATTCCGGTAAAAATAACGGCGGTCAGCATCATCACCAGCACGATGGTGCCGATGATCTTCCCTGCCCGTCCCTTCTTTTTGGGGTGCGGCGTGTGCTGCTGCTCCTGACGCGGTTCCTCCGCTCGTTGACCGGCGCTCTGCTGTGGCCGGCCAAACAGGCCGCGGCGCTTCTTGTTCTCGCTCATAACAGGGCACCTCCTTTTCCTTGTTGTATTTAGATGTATCGGCCGGCGGCGCGGCGCGCCCTCACCGGTATACATACTTGCCCATTATTATGCTATTCTAGTATTGTACCACATCTGTCAAATGTTAAAAACCCCGTGTTTCGGCAAATTCCTGTCAAAATCCGCCCGGATAGTTGCCATTTTTCCGGTTTCTCCCCACTTTTTCTCCCTGTGGCGCGAAAAAAGTCACACCGGCGCATCTTGCATTCCGGCGAAAGATAGGGTACAATAAGGGTTATCTTATTGGCTACCGCCGATCAACAAGGAGGCAACGGATATGAGCGAAGATTTCGGCCCGAATTTCATCACCCTGACGGATGAGGACGGCAACGAATTTGAATTGGAGTATATCGACGCGCTGGAGGTAGACGGACAGACCTATATGGCCTTCTTCCCCGCTGTGGAGGAGGACGAGGCCGACGAGGAGGATCTGGGCCTTGTGATCCTCAAGTCCATCATGGTGGACGGCGAGGAGCAGCTGTCCACGCTGGACAGCGACGAGGAGCTGGATCGTGTCTATGACCTGTTCATGGAGCAGCTGATGGCGGACGAGGAAGAAGATTCCTGAAAATAATAGCAAATTTCTCTTTTCTTTTTCCTCCCGCTGTGGTATACTATGCCCAAGGTGAAAGCGCCGCAGTGGTGTTTTCGCCCCACACATGATGTATACGGGTCTTTTTTATCCTCACATCTTGTTATAGGGGATGTCGGATCAGCATGTGGTTTGCAGGCCTCCCGACTGCCGTCTGCGGTTGGAAGATGGAAGCAGTAAAGCAAGCTGGAGACAACCCACCTGCTTGGAAACGGTGCAGGTTATAACTTGGCCCTATGCAATTGAGAAGCAGCCGCAAGGCTGCTTCTCTCTATTTTTGACGCATGTAATCCATTTTATATATAGTATGGCGCGGCATTTGCCGCGCCATACTATATCACCGAATCAGCCCACGGCTGGCGGAGTACTCCTCGTTGATCTGGGAGAGCTCCTTCTCACCGTCGATATAGGGCTGATAGATGGTCTCTATCCGGCCGCCGCCGGAGTTGCCGCAGCCATTGCAGCCATCGCAGCTTCCGCCGCAGGCGCTCAGCGCACGGCGAACGATCTCCTCCCGCTCCTGACGGGTGGTGTCGCGGATCAACAAAGACCGCATGTCACATTCCTCCTGTCACCCTGCCATTTTCAGCATATTTTCCATAAAAATACCATAGCCCCGCGCCGGATCGTCAATGAGCACATGGGTCACAGCCCCCACGAATTTGCCGTTTTGCAGAATGGGACTGCCGCTCATGCCCTGCACGATACCGCCGGTGGCGGCCAGCAGCTGGGGATCCGTCACCTTCAGCATCAGGTTCCGGGTATCGTGGTCGCTGCCGTACAGCCGCAGGATCTCCACCTGATACTCTCTCGTGTCGCTGCCGTTGACGGTGGCCAGTATGGTGGCCGGGCCGCATTTGACCTCCCAGGCCGCCGCCACAGGGATGGCCTGGGTCTCGTCAATGAACCCGGCGTCCGCCACCTTGCCGAAGATGCCGCCGTTGGTGTTGGCCGTCAGGGTGCCCACGTCACGCTGCACGGTGAAATCACCCCGCAGCTCGCCCGGCTCGCCCTTCAGGCCCTTTTTCACCGCCTTGACCGTGGTTTCCATGATGGAGCCGCTGCTGAGACTCATCAGCTGCGCCGTATCCATGTCCGTAATGCCGTGGCCCAGCGCGCCGTAGCTGGCGGTCTGAGGGTCGTAATAGGTCAGCGTGCCGATGCCCGCCATGCTGTCCCGGATCCACGCGCCCAGACGGTAAACGCCGTCACTTCCGCACTGGGGCGTGTCGGTAAAGGTCACGAGCCGCTCTCCCCGCCGCACCTGCATGGATACCGGCATGCTGCCGTTTTTTTGCAGCAGCGCCTGTAATTGCTCGGTGGACTGCACGCGGGTGTCGTTGACCTTCAACAGAAGGTCGCCCACCTTCAGGGTATCGCTGCCCTCCAGCGACACCACCAGCGCACCGTCAGCGAACAGCTTGATGCCCACCGCTTTTCCCAACGGGATCAATGTGCGCTCTCCTTCCGCCGCCCACGCGGGAGTGATAAGGGAAAACGCCAGCAGACAGGAAAACAGAAAGGATAGCCATCGTTTTTTTCGCGTCTCATACAAATCGATCACCCTTTCACAGCACGGCGCAAACCGCGCCGCGCCAGATCTGTCACCGGTGACTGCGTTATTTTTTGCGAAAGCCGTCGCAATATGCCCGTTAAAAACAGGCAGCGGCGGCAATGAAAAAAATGGCATTTTTTGTCAGCGTGTGCGTCAAAGAAAAAGCAAATTGACAAAATAACCGCCCATCAGTATAATGAGAGCATACATAATGCGAATTATTACATGCCACAAGGAGGCACAATGGATATTTTTGAAAAATGCTATGCCCCGACGCTGGCCAGCGAGCTGAAGGAAAAGGGCGTGTACCCCTATTTCCACGCTTTGCAGTCCCGTCAGGATACCGAGGTCATCATGGAAGGCAAACGTCGCATCATGCTGGGCTCCAACAACTATCTGGGCCTGACCATCCACCCCGAGATCATCGAGGCCGGCGTGAAGGCGCTGGAGAAGTACGGCACCGGCTGTTCCGGCTCCCGGTTCCTCAACGGCACGCTGGAGCTGCATCTGGAGCTGGAGGCGGAGCTGGCCAGATTCCTGCGGAAGGACGGCGTCGTCACCTTCGGCACCGGCTTCCAGTCCAACGTGGGCATCATCTCCGCGCTGGTGGATCGCCACGACTACGTGATCTGCGACAAGGAGAACCATGCCAGCATCTACGCCGGCTGCCAGATGAGCTACGGCAAGATGCTGCGCTACCGCCACAGCGATATGGCGGAGCTGGAGCGCATTCTGCAGAAGATCGACGGCAAAAACGGCGTGCTGATCGTCACCGACGGCGTGTTCTCCATGGGCGGCGATATTGCCAAGCTGCCGGAGATCTGCGCCCTGGCCAAGAAGTACGGCGCTCGCGTCATGGTGGACGACGCCCACGGTCTGGGCGTGCTGGGCGAGGGTGGTCGCGGCACCGCCAGCTATTTTGGCCTTGAGGATCAGGTGGACGTCTACATGGGCACCTTTTCCAAGTCGCTGGCGTCGCTGGGCGGCTACATGGCGGCCTCTGCCGAGGTGGCGGAGTTCGTGCGCCACGCATCCCGTCCCTTCATCTTCTCCGCCTCCATCCCGCCTGCCAACTGCGCCACGGCGCTGGCGGCCTTACGGCATCTGGAGGCCCATCCGGAGTTGCCGAAGCGGCTGCGGGATCTGAGCCTGTACGCCCGCAAGGGCTTTACGGAGCGGGGTGTCAAGATTCGGGAGAGTGCGCTGGAAGCGCCTACTCCCATCATTCCCCTGTATACTTACGAGACCTACTGGACGCTGGAAGCAGCGGCGGAAATTTACGACCGCGGCGTGTACGTGAACCCCACCTTACCTCCCGCCACGCCGGAGGGTGAAGCCCTGCTGCGCACCAGCTACATGGCCACCCACACGGAAGCGCTGCTGGACGAGGCCATGGACATCATTTCCGACGTGATGGTGAAGCGCCATGAGTAAGAAGGTCGCCATCGTCACCGGAGGTACCTCCGGTATCGGCCGGGCCACAGCGCTGGCCTTGCAGGAGCGCGGCTATACCGTTTACGAGCTGAGCCGCCGCGCCGAGGGCATGCCGGATATCCGCCACATCGTGGCGGATATCACCAAGGAAGAAACGCTTCAGGCCGCCGTGGAGCAGGTGCTGGCGGTGGAGGGCCGCCTTGATCTGGTGGTGAACAACGCGGGCTTCGGCATCTCCGGCGCCATCGAGTTCACCGACACGCAGGAGGCTCAGCGGCTGTTTGACACCCTGTTTTTCGGCATGGTGCGGATGAACCGCTGCGTGATCCCCCTCATGCGGCAGCAGGGTCACGGCCGCATCGTCAACATCAGCAGCGTGGCCGCTCCCGTGCCCATTCCCTTTCAGGCGTACTACAGCGCCGGAAAGGCCGCCATCAACGCCTATACCATGGCGCTGGCCAACGAGCTGCGGCCCTTCGGCGTCACCGTCTGCGCCGTGATGCCCGGCGATATCAAGACCGGCTTCACCGCCGCCCGGCATAAGATCATTGACGGCGACGATATCTATCAGGGCCGCATCGACCGCTCCGTCCAGCGGATGGAGCACGACGAGCAGACCGGCATGGATCCCGCCAAGGTGGGCCGCTACATCGCCGCCGTGGCCAGCCGGGAGGGCAGTCATCACCCCCTGTATGCCACCCGCATCGACTATAAATTCTTCGTATTTCTGACGAAGGTGCTCCCCGCACGGTTCCTGAACTGGCTGATCTACCAGCTGTACGGGAAATAAGAATCACATAGTAAAAAATCACCCCTTACGGGGTGATTTTTTACTATTAAATGGTTATTTGCTTTTGAAAAACCGCATTATCCTAGCTCCTTCGTCCGCTCATAGGCGGCGATGACGGCATTCATGGCGGCGGCCCGGAAGCCCCGCTCCTCCAATGCCCGAACACCCGCAATGGTGGTGCCGCCGGGAGAGCACACTGCGTCCTTCAATGCCCCGGTGTGTTCATCGGAGGCCAGCGCCAGCTTGGCCATGCCCAGCAGCATCTGGGCGGCGTAGCGCTGCGCCTTGGCGCGGGGCAGACCGGCATACACCGCGCCGTCCGCCAGACCCTCCAGAAACAGGCAGGCAAACGCGCCGCCGCAGCCTGCCACGGCGCTTCCCACGTCCATCAGCTTCTCGTCCAGCTCCTCCAGCAGGCCAGAGCAGTGCAGCAGGGAGACAAAGCCCTCCCGCTGGGCCTCCGTCACGTTGTCGGAGCAGCAGTACATGGTGACGCCCTCCCCCACTGCCACGGCGGTGTTGGGCATGATGCGGATGACGGGATAGTCGCCGCCCGCCATCTCCCGGATACGCTGGACGGTCAGCCCCGCCGCCATGCTCAGCAGCACAAAGGGCGTGGTGCGCTCCTTCAGCGCCGGCGCGATCTCGGCCAGCATATCCGCCATCATCTGGGGCTTCACACCCAGCAGGATGTAGTCGCACCCCCGGGCAACGGTCAGGTTATCCGCCACCGACGCGCCGATCTCATCCGCCAGACGGGCAGCCTTTTCCGGCGTCCGGTTGGCCAGTACGATGCTGCTGCGCACCTCCACCGCCTTGGCGGCGGCACGGGCCAGCGCTCCGCCCATATTCCCCGTTCCAATGAATCCGTAGGTCATAAAAGCCCCTCCTTTTTATAAGTAAATAATTGTTTCGTAAGTCTTAACCCATAAAACGGCACAGCAGAATGGGCAGCAGGATCGCCGGAACCATGTTTAGTATCCGCAGCTTGGTCGCGCCCAGCAGGTTCAGGCTGATGCCCACGATCAGCAGCGAGCCCACGAAAGTGATCTCATTGACCACCGCCTCGCCCAGATAGGGTGCCACCACCGAAGCCAGCAGGGCGATGGAGCCCTCCACCACGAACACCGTTATGCCGGACAGCGCCACGCCCAGTCCCATGGTGGAAGCAAACACGATGGACGCCACGCCGTCGATGACCGACTTGGAAAACAGCAGGCCGTGCTGGTGCTGCAGCCCGCTCTCCAGCGGCCCCATCACCGCCAGCGCACCCACGGCAAACACCAGCGATCCGGTGACGAACCCCTCGGTAACGCGGCTGCCGGAGAACCGCTTTTGCAGTTTCTCTCCCAGCTTATTGACAGCGGAGTCGATATCCAGCAGCTCCCCGATCAGCGTGCCCACCACCATGGAGATAATGGGGATCAGGGCGTTGTTGCTTTTCAGCAGCCCCGGCACGGCGATGCCAATGGTCATCAGCGACAGCGCCGCCATCACGGAAGTCCGCAGCCGCTCCGGCAGCAGCTTCCCCACAAACATGCCGACAAGGCCGCCCACCACGACGGCCCCGCCGTTGACGACAGAACCCAGTAAGATCATGGGATCAGCCCTCCTCCGTTCAAAAGATCCTGCACCACCGTGCCCGCCATCAGCAATCCCGCCACCGGCGGCACCCACGACACGCTGGCCGGAACACTGCGCCGTCCCGGCGGCGGCGTTTCCAGCTGCTGGGTCTGGCCCGGCTGTTCGGGGCTGAACGCCACCTTCAGGTGGTGGATGCCCCGTCCCCGCAGCTCCTTGCGCATGACGCGTGCCAGCGGACAGCCGGAGGTCTTGGCAATATCGGTGATGGTCAGCAGCTCCGGCTGCAATTTATTGCCGGTGCCCAGCGCCGTCAGAATCGGGATACGGCGCTCTCTGGCCTGCTGGATCAGATCCAGCTTGCAGCTGACCAGATCGATGGCGTCCACGATGTAGTCATATTGGGCGGCAAAGAACTCCTCCCGGTGGGCGGCGTCGTAGATGCCCACGATGGGATGCACCACCGTGTCCGGGCAGATATCCCGGCATCGGGCGGCGGCAGCCTCCGCCTTAGACTGTCCCACGGTAGAGTGCAGCGCGTAGAGCTGGCGATTGATGTTGGTGACGGACACGGTGTCGCCGTCAATCAGCGTCAGCTCACCCACGCCTGCCCGGCACAGGGCCTCCACCACATAGCTGCCCACTCCGCCAAGGCCGAACACCGCCACGTGGCTGCGGCGCAGCCTGTCCAGCGCGTCGCCCCCCAGAATCATTTCCGTCCTCAAAAATTCTTCGTTTCTCATTTTACATGTAGTATAAGCGGCAAAGGACCGGCCTGCGCCGATCCTTTGCAATGGTTGTTGGTGATTCTCTTAATAACCGACGTACTGCATGCCGGAGCCCTCTGTCACGGCGTCCGTGGTGCCGTTCTCGGCCAGCCACGCCGTGTAGGCATCGTTCTTCAGCGTATTGGTGGCCTGCACCTTCCAGTAGGGATCGCCGAAGCTGTCCAGATACATCACGTGGCTGCCGTAGCTGGTGTCGATCACACCGGCGTCACCCACCTTGCGGCCATCGGCAAAGCACCAGTCCAGGAACTCCGGAATGAAGTTGGTGGTCTTGCTGATGCCCTCGTACAGGCCGCCGTTGGAGGCGCTTCCGGCATCACCGGACAGTTCACCGGCCATCTGAGCGAACAGCTCGGCGGTAGCGCCGCCGTCCTGCCACTCCTTCAGTGCCTTCTCGGCATCGTTGTGGGCGCTCTCCTTTATATCGGCCACGTCGGCCTCATAGGTCTCGGAGGTGCTGTCCAGAGCAGAGGTGTCCGCCTCGAAGAGAATGTGGCGGGCATTGACCACCTGATAGTCCTGACGGGCACGGCTGTGGAACAGCACGAAATAGATGTTGCTGTCGGTATTGACAGTGCCGGTCTCACCCTCGGTGCGGCTGGCGTCAAACACCCAGTTCATCATATCGGTATCGGCATAGGTGCCTTCTTCCTGATGGGTGTAGCTGGCGATATCCTCATAGCTGGCGGCAATGTCCTCCAGCGTCTCGCCGGCGGCGTAACGCTCGGCGGCATCAGCGGCGGCATCCTCGGCAGCCTTCTTGGCGGCGGCCTGCTCCTCATCGGTGGGGTCAACAGTGTTGCCGTCGGCGTCCGTGGTGCTGTCAGCGGTGGCCTTGAAGGAGATATACTCGTAATCCGCCGTGTCGAAGCTGTTCTTGTCCGCCTCGTAACAGGCCTCCAGCTCAGCGTCGGTATAGGTCAGGCTGTCCAGATACTGCTCCTGATAGTGGGTGGCCAGCGCGTCCATCTCGCACAGCTCCTTGAAGATGCTCTCCGTCATGTTGGAGCCATACGCCCGCTTCAGATAGGAAGCGAAGGTCATGCCGTTCTGCTTGGCATAGGCGGTGATGGTGTCGATATTGGACTGCATCTCCTCCTGCATGTGGTCATCAAAGGTCATGCCCTCGGCCTTGGCCTTTTCGCTCATCAGGTAGATGCGGGTCAGGTTGCTCTTGGCGGTATCCTTCAGATACTGATCCCAGGTGATATCCTCCTCGGCGTCGATCTGCAGCAGCATCTTGGCCATGGCGTTCATGGTCTGATCCTTCATGGATTTGCTGGTGTCGATACCCATGTAGCTGCTGTAGTTGGAGCTGGCCACGCTGTTCAGGGTGGCGTGGTAGAAGTAATCCACCTCAGTGGCGGTAAAGTCCTTTCCGTCCACCGTCAGCGCGACGGCGCTGCGCTGGAAGATGCCGGAATTATACAGCAACACCACAGCGGCCACGATCACGAACAGGACGGCCACGCCGCCGTAGATCAGCTTATTTTTCTTGCGCTCGGCCGCTTCCTTCTGCTGCCGCTCGACGCGAGGATCTACATGGCCCTGAGCGGCCAGCTCCTGGCGGTTTTTCTTTTCTCTGGATGCACTCATTTGTTTTCAGTCCTCTCAAGTGATAGGCACAATACGCCCTTGGTCGTAAAATACCTGACTATTATACCGTAGTTTTATCAAATGTGCAAGTATTATATTTTGGGAAACGTAAACAGATAAAATTCCACATCAAATCCTCTACTTGACATTTCCCCCGTTTTTTGAGATAATAAGGGGAGGAACTTTCGGCAGAAGGAAGGCAATTATGGACGAACGCAAGGCCACCATCGCCAGCAACCTCATCAAGCTGCGGCTGGCCGCTGGCATGACGCAGGCGGAGTTGGGCGAAAAACTGAATTACTCCGACAAGTCCATTTCCAAATGGGAGCGGGGCGATGTGACCACCGACGTGTTCGTGCTGATGCAGATCGCCGAGATCTTCGGCGTGGACGTGGACTATCTACTGAAGCCCCACAACGAGATCGAGCCGGTCATCTACGGCAAACCGGACCGCAGCACCTACACCACGGACATGATCACGCTGGTGGCAATCCTAGGCATCTGGACGCTGGCGCTGTTCGTGTTCATCATTCTGTGGATCTGCGGCATGGTGGTGTGGCAGGTGTTCGTGTACGCCGTGCCGGTTTCCCTGATCACGCTGCTGGTGCTGCGCTCGGTGTGGCAGGAGGGCCGGGGCAACCGCTTCATCATCGCGGCGCTGGTGCTCAGCGTCATCGCCACGGTGTATCTGACGTTCCTTGCGCGAAATTTGTGGCAGCTGTGGCTGCTGGCCATCCCCTCGCTGCTGCTGGTGTTTCTGGGGGCGCGTATCTACAGAAGCGCCCACAAGCGTTGAAAATACAGCACTCTACTGGAAGTAGAGCCGTCTCTATTCCGGTGATTTTATTGATAGAGTCCCTTCCCCATGCGGTAGGTTGGCTTTTTCGCCGCCGTCCTGTATACTAGGCTATGTCCTATAGGCATAACGCTAAAAACAAGACCGGAGGAAACCACTATGGCGTCTTACGCACTGACCTGCTGCTCTACAGCCGATCTGACCCACGAGCATTTTGCCGCCCGTGATATTCAATACGTCTGCTTCCACTTCACCCTGAACGGAGAGACTTATCCCGACGATCTGGGCCAGTCCATTCCTTTCCCCATTTTCTATCAGGCCATGGCCAATGGCGCGGAAACCAGCACCTCTCAGGTGAACATCTCCGAGTATCTGGATTTTTTCACCCCCATTCTGGAGAGCGGTAAGGACATTCTGCATGTCTGCCTGTCCTCCGGCCTGTCCGGCTCCTATAACTCCGCTTCCAGCGCCGCGCTGATCGCCCGCGAGCAGTTCCCCGACCGGAAGATCTACATTGTGGACTCTCTGGGCGCGTCCTCCGGCTACGGTCTCATTATGGAGACGCTGGCCGACCTGCGGGACGAGGGCATGGATATCGACACCCTCCACCAGTGGATTGAGGAGAACAAGCTGCGGATGAACCACTGGTTCTTCTCCACCGACCTGACCTTCTACGTCAAGGGCGGCCGCGTGTCCAAGGCGGCAGGCTTCATCGGCGGCGTGCTGGGCATCTGCCCGCTGCTGAACATGGACGATCAGGGTCATCTGATCCCTCGCGCCAAGATCCGCTCCAAGAAAAAGGTCATTCAGGAAATGCTGACCCGCATGGAGCAGTACGCCGACAACGGGCTGGACTATGACGGCAAGTGCTTCATCTCCCAGTCCGAGTGCTACGAGGACGCCAGAGCGCTGGCCGACCTCATTGAAGCCAAGTTCCCCAAGCTCAACGGCAAGGTAGACATTAACTATGTAGGCACCACCATCGGCAGCCATACCGGCCCCGGCACAGTGGCCCTGTTCTTCTGGGGCCGTGATCGGAAGCTGCCCTTACTTTGATACCATTCTATCCTTTCGCTATTTCCCCTCTCCCCTTTTGAAAAGAGGCCGTCCTTTCCCCGGACGGTCTCTTTTCGTTGTTGTGGGGGGTATTTCGCGCCACGGTATGCGTTTCGTTTTGTTGTTGTAGGGGCGGGGTGAACGCGGTGGAGCAAAGCGAAACGAGCACCCTTGGGGTGCCCCGCCCGCCGTATAATGATGGCATTACCGTAGATTGCGCGGGGCGATGTGGGCATCGTCCCCTACAATGGTTTGCGGAAACCATTGCGTTTGTTGGCCGGCGGGGTGTGGTCACCCCGCCCTGCGGATATTTTCCGGTGGTGCTTTCGTAGGGCGGCATGACCACATGCCGCCGCACGATAGACGCAAGACCTCCTTCCCCGCACCAGTAGCGCACAGCGGCCGCATCTTTTTGGCAGCAAAATCGTAAGATTTTGCGCCAGCTTTTTTCACGTATTATCCTTATCAATCGGCCGTCGTCTCAAGATCCGCATCAGCCGTTTGCCGTTGAACGGGATCAGGGGATAGAGATACCCCTTGCCCACCACCGGCTTGGTGGAGGCGATCAGCACCACCGTGCCCACCACACCGGCGGCAAAGCCCCAGCCGTCCCACAGCCAGATCAGCACCAGCAGGATCATCCGCACCAGCTTACAGGCGTAGCCCATCTCATAGCTGTGCTGGGCGTAGCCCGCCACCGCCACAAAGGCCATATACACCAGCACCTCCGGCACCAGCCACCGGGCCTGCACGGCGAAATCGCCCAAAATCAGCGCACCCAGCATGCTGAAGGAATTGCTGAGCGCGTCCGGGGTGTTCAGGGACGCCAGCTTCAGAATGTCCACGATGAACTCCACCAGCAGCAACTGCACAATCAGCGGCACGAAATATTCGTCCTCGATCAGCAGGAACTCCAGCTCTCCCGGCAGCACGTCGCCGTTTTTCACCAGCAGATACCACAGCGGCGTGATGAACACCGTCAGAAACAGCACCACCAGCCGCACGATCCGCAGATATGTGCCAATGAGGGGCGGGAAGTAGTAGTCGTTGATCTCCTCGGCGAAGCTGAACAGCGTGGTAGGCAGCAGCATCACCGACGGCGTGTTGTCGATCATCAGCAGGATGCTGCCCTCCATGACGCTGGCGGTGGCCACATCCGGCCGCTCAGTATAACGAATTTTCGGAAATGGGTTCCACCACTGCTTGGGAACGATACACTCCGCGATAGATTCCTGACTCATGGCGATGGAGCGCACGTCGATGCTGTCCAGCTTCTGCCGCAGCTGCCGCAGGTGCTGCTCGTTGGCCTTGCCCTTCATATAGACCAGCGCCACGTCGGTCTGGGACCGCCCGCCCACCTGATGGCGCTCCAGCGTCAGCGCCGGGTCACGGATACGCCGCCGCAGCAGGGCGGCATTGGCCATGATGCTCTCCACAAAGCCGTCGTGGCTGCCCCGCAGTACCTTGCTGGTGTCCGGCTCCTCCACGCTGCGGGTGGGGTACTCCTTGGCGTCCATCAGCACGCCTCCGTCGTAGCCGTCCATCACCAGCAGCGTCTTTCCCGCAAAGACACCCACCACCATGCTGTGTACGTCCGTCTCCGCCGCCGCGTCCGGCACCGTTACGTAAGCCGCCAGAAAGGACGCCAGATCCGGCACCTTCTTCAAATCGCCGATGGCCAGCAGCCGCCCGATCATCCGCTCGATCAGCATGTCCTCGGCATAGCCGTTCACCACCCACAGCCGGGCCTTCCGTCCGCCCACCTGCAAGCTGCGGCCCACCATGTCAAAGTTCCGCCCCACGCCCAGCAGGTCGTCCAGCTGGGCTGTCCGGGTCTCAAAATCCACCATAGGCATCCTCCTCCGTTTCCCGTGTAGTATGGGTGAAAAATGGGAGGATTATGCAAAAGGCGTGCTCCCGAAGGAGCACGCTTTTTTCTTGCCATGCACTTGTTCGTAGGGGCGGGGTTCTACCCCGCCC